>Ga0181369_1000250_pt1 | contig 15265 bp, 13 predicted proteins | sample LowvirmetaG_8_FD_130088 | JGI IMG/M metagenome (GOLD analysis project Ga0181369, IMG submission 130088) | Marine viral communities from the Subarctic Pacific Ocean - Lowphox_04 viral metaG | ecosystem: Environmental > Aquatic > Marine > Oceanic | place: Subarctic Pacific Ocean | collected... | reverse complement strand
GTTACTTAAATGGCTCTTCTGTTACGGAGATATACGCTTTACCCAGCGTAGATTGGGGTGCAGCAAGCACTAGAGATGTTTTCTTACCCAGCTCTTTTGATAACGTCGATAAAGTAGTTATCTTTGACAGGGGTGTATCAGCAACTCACACTGGTAATTCAAGTTGTCCTGAGTGTGGCAATTCAGGTTTTTGTTTTGGAATGGACAATTTTGTGTTTGATGAAGCTGTTCCTAATTCTCTTGTTCAAGGTAATGGTACTACATTACCAATAGTCCCAGAAGCTAATTCTTTACTATTTTTAACTGTAGCTTTGCTACCTCTATTCAGAAGGAAGCGCTAATTATTGATTGTAAACTTCGCGCTCTAGCTTCCTATAACGAGCATCTGAATGCCAAACTTCGTTAGTTTGGGGAGTGTAAATCCCTTCCTCAGTCTGAATCGGCTGACCCGCCTTGAGCTTCAAGGAAGACGGCTGATATATGTTTAAACTGCTTGTTTTCGGTGAGGAGCTGCCCCCGCAAGAAGTCAGCACGATCATTGGACTCATTGTCGCCAATAGCGCGTAGCCTTTCAATTTCTTCGATAAATTCATTTTTCTGTTTATTATGCTTTTCTGTGATTTCAAAAAACGCAAGTTTGTTCCTCAAGGCGAGATACAACTCAACGCTTTTTAAGATAGATTTGACCAGAGACATTACTTTGCTCGTTTTTTACTATTAAAAATCTCTTTTTCTCCATCATCTTGTATGATTTTCACTGAGCCAGAGACGTATTTGGCGCAATTAATCGCTTCATCCTTTAAAAGGTATGAGTGATGATATTTCTTTCTTTTATCGTATACACGATATTTTACTAATTCTTGATTCATTATGGTTTGAATTCTAAAGTTATATTCGCTACAAATGTTTTATCGTCAGAGATCATTCCTTCAATTAGACACTTACCTTCTCGCAAGGAAACGCGCTTTCCGTCAAAAAGATACTTCTGTTCATCAATACTGATTTGAGTAACACAAACATTTTTACCTGATTCAACGTTGATTATATCATAATCTACAATTTTGTCTTGCAGATGTTTACTGAGATCATTTGTGCCTACTACTTTAAGCTGTTTTTTCATCTTTTCTGTATTATACCATAGGACAGTTTGGTCCTTATTATTTAATATTATAGCTCTTTTATCGTATCTATCTATCCATTTTTTATAAAAATCTACTTTAAATGTCCTTCTAATCTCTGACTTAAAGTATTTTCCATTTTTTTGTCGGACATGATCTAATATTGCATGAAAAGCTTTTATTTTGGTTGAATTTGAGCCGCGCCTATTACTAAATAAAAACTGTATATGATTATAAGTTTCACGCTCTTTTAAAAAGACGTAACAAATATCGTCGCAGTAGTAAATCTCACAATCGCTACAGAACTCCTTAAAATACCTTTTAGCTGCTGCTACCCTCATAGTTCTAGATCCAGAACAAAAAACCTTGTAAGGCTTGGATCTCAAACAAAAATCGAGAAAGTCATCCCAAGCCTCTTCTTTGTGGATTAATTGTTTAATTATCATTTCTACAGGTTATAATAGTAGAAAAGGTGTAATATTAAACATGGCGGTTGAAGGAAAAAATGAAGTAGCAAGAAGTTTATTAGATTTGCAGCCAACTGCAATTCTAGAACTGTACAAATTGTTTCCAGATACAGTGGGTTCTCCCTCCAAATTCTTGAGTTTTCATGGTGGCTCCGTCTTTGGTAACAATGTGATTTGGCAAGGTATACAATACATGCCTATTCCTGTAGAAGCCGAAGGGTTTGGAGTGTTCGGGGATGGGACTTTACCAAGACCTAAGATTAAAGTTAGCAATAACAACAATATCGTTACTTATTTTTTAGGCCAATATAAAGATTTTAAAAACGCCAAAGTCTTTAGAAAAAAAGTCTTTGTAAAACACCTAGATGACGTAAATTTTGATGGTGGAAATCCTTTTGGGTTAGCCAACTCTGATTCTGAGATTTCAGAAGAAAAGTATCTTATAGGTCAGAAAGTACAAGAAAACAAAGCTTTTGTTGAGTTTGAGTTAAATTTACCTTTAGATCTAGATAACTTCGATGTTAATCACAGAACTGTAAATGCCAAATACTGTTACTGGCAATATAGGGGGCTAGGATGTCGGTATGAAGGTTTACCGATAGAAAAGGAAGATGGGGAGGCTTTTACTGACACTAGTAATAATATTATAAATGTAAACGCTGGTGAAGAATTTTATTATGAAAATCGATTTTATCAACCAAATTCTGGTTATTCTGTTGGTGATGTCGCTTATATTGAAGATAAATCAATCATTTTAGATAGAGGCGTAGAAGATCAACCAATATTTCACAGAACTTGGTATGTGTGTTCACAAGCCAATTCAGGGCAGCATCCAGAAGGTAATCCCTCATTTTGGCAAAAAGATGGTTGCAACAAAAAAATAGAGGCTTGTCAAAAGCGTTTTTCTAGCAAGAGCTTGGTGAAAAGTTTTATTGGAGAAGAAGCGGCGACATCTGACTATTTAAATTTACACAGAACGGGTGCAGCTTCGTTCGCTACAACTGATGCTAATGTGACAGGGGTTTTTGGTGGAGATTCTTGGACTTTATCAATCTTTATGCGTGGTGAAGCGCAACATCAAGATGATGATGGGGATTGGTATAATCCCGCTGTTTTCGCAACTCATGAATTACCAAGAACAAGTTTTACCTTTAGCCCAGCTGCGGATGGCACGTTCGATGATGTAGTGAGAGCAAACTTACATTTCTCAGATAGAACTTCTATTAATAGACATAAAGGTCATTACTTAGATTTAGCTACCCCCACAGAATTAGGCACAAAAAGCAAATTAACAAAAGTTGAAACTAAAATAGCATCTAGAGATAAGTTCCATTGTCTTGTTTTCAGAAAAAACACCAATTCGACAATAGATATTTTAGTCAATCCCCAAAAAAACCAATACGGACAAGCTATTTATTCTAGCAAATCATCTATAAGTATTGATAATGATACGGTTGGAGTTGATTTATTTTCTCTTTTTTCTGACAAAACAAGTAGTTTGGATAAAAAAATTTGTTTTGGAGGAGACATAGGCCAAGTTTGTCTTTGGTCAGGTAGACTCAATGACGACGAAGTTTGCCACATAGGGTCTACAAATGCGGTGTCTGATGCAGAATATTATTTAACCGACAATGGGTTACAAAAAACAGCTAGGCATTACTGTGATTATACTCCTCTAAGATATAATGAGGCGACTGGTTACTTATCCCCTCTTACAGGTTCGGATAGGCTAGCTTTTTGGTATGATATGCAGACAGGCTTAAGTTCTAGCAATGTAGTGATTCAAGATGAGTCCCATAATAACTATGATATTACTGGTTTTGGAGAGACGGGATTATTTGAAAAACGTACGATAGAATATACAAAAGGTAAATTCCAAGAGTTCGTGCCTCATCAAAATTCACAGTTCCAACTACCTTTTGGGGGGTTCCCCGGAACAGATGGGTTTGATTATAAATCTCAAGGATCTCAAAATAACATATGAACATAAAACAAGCTTTACAAGTAATAGTTGACGATTCAGAATCTAACTCTTTCGTAGAGATATGTGGTTTTTTAGGGTTTGATAGAGAGAAAGAGGCTTACGTTGTTCAAATTCAAAAAAATGTGGCCGAAGACCCTTCAAAGCATTTTATGATTGACCCCCTCGATTACTTATTTTTTAAGGAAAAGTATGACTTGTTAGCGGTTTATCATAGTCACATCAATACAGACGCTGAACCCTCAGAGTTTGACGTAAAAATGTCGAATAATTGTTGTATACCATTTTTAATATACAGTATTGAAACCAAAAAATTTGATCTTTATGAGCCACAAAATTTAGAAACAGATGTAAATACATACAACAGGTTTAAGGAGGATTATGACAACTATTAGATTACATGGTATTTTAGCTCAAAAGTACGGCGAGGTGTTCAAAATGGACATTAGTAAGCCTAGAGATGTTATTAGAGCTATTGATGCTAATAGGGATGGTTTTAGAAAAGCTGTAATGGATTTGCAAAAAGAAGGTTTCTCTTATGAAATTTTAGTTAATAAAAAAAGACTTAATAAAGAATCATTTTTAAATAGTAAAAAAGCTCAAGAAATAGACCTTGTGCCGTTTATTGTTGGGGCTGGTACAGGTCTTGAACTACTTGTAGCTTTAGCTTTTAGTTTGACTGCTGCGGTTATTCAATTTGCTTTAATGGACCCGGGGACTATTGATGGAGGCCAAAGCACTGTGGGTGGAGATAATAAATCAATGATGTTTAGCAGTAGCCAAATCAATCTTACCGCTCAAGGCTCCCCTCTTCCTATCGGTTACGGCAGGTTGAAAGTTGGATCAAGCGTGATTCAAGCTTCATTGAAGTCTCTCCCACAAACGACTAACTCTGTTGATGGTATGGTTCACAACCCTTTTGCTTCTAAGGGTAATTTTTATGGATCTGAAATTTCTAACTAAGTGTAACTATCATGAACCATTTATCTAGAAAGAAAAAGCTCTATGGAGCGGGTAAGAAAAAACCTAAAGTAAAACCTGCTGTTTTACAGCCCCCTAAAATAGGAAACTTTCAATTTGGGGCTTCTTTTAGTTATATTGAAACTTTAGATTTAATATCGGATGGACCAATTGAAGGTTTAGTTGACAACAAAGGGGATCTTTTGTATCAAACAGAGCAGTCTAGGGGTGTTTATTTAGATGGGACTCCAGTTTCTATCGCTACCGCACAGTACCAAGATCCTGATTCTGAGTCATCTTCATCAGATGATAAGAAGGTTTCGAAGGCTATATCAACTTTTCAAAATTTAAACATAAACGATAAAGGGGGAGCTAGCATTCATGATTATACGACTGCTGGTAAAGGTGAAACTGGAGGCGGACATGATCGCTTACAACACCGTTGGAGAATTACAACAGTTTCTTTTGAACCTTTAGTTGAAAATATTAAACCATTTCTGCGGGGTAACCACCGAATGTCGAGAAGCGATAATGCCTCTTCAGCGGCAATATTCACAAAAGAACCCCAACTCATCGGTGAAAGACTCTCTGTTTTTTATAGTCAACGATATGGTTTCATTAGTGTTTTTGGGGAGAGCAACTTGGAATTAAGAACGAACAGCTTTGGACAGACCCAGTGGTCGAATAGGGGTTCGACGCTGGCCGATGGCCGTAACGAATTTGTATTTCCCCCAACAAACAATTTTTTTTCAGAGCGATACGAAATGCTCTTCACTAATAATACCACGATGGCTAATTCAGATCTATTTGTTGCTTTTATTAGAGATAATGGGGGTAAAAATTCTTGGGGTGTACACCTTTTCGACCCACAAAATAATGAGGGCTTTAAAGGGGCAGCTGATTTTATTTTCGCTGAGAAGTTTGCTGATGTCCCATTTGCTGAAAGAGTTTCAGGGGCATCCTTATTTGATAAGATTTTAAAAGCTTGGGATAGTTTCGGTCCACCTTCTGAAGGGAATGAGGATTTTTCACTGGATGAGGATAACAAAGTGCGTAAGGAGAGAAACCCCTTCATGAGAGATCTTATAAAGCATAAAATGGACAAAGTTTTTGGGTTTTATGAATGGGAAACATCTACCGCTCAAGAACTTTACGAAGAGTTTTTCCATAAAACTTGGAGATCAGGTTATATGGTCGCTTATGTTCCAGATAGGAATGTGCTAAATAGCATAGGAGCTATTCAATTCACCAAACCAGAAGAAGTTGTCGTTGCTCTTATTCAGGACAATGGTTTATATTCACCAGCCTTTAAAAATGAAAATTATTTAGATTTATTAATTCCAATCTGTGATAAGAATGGGAATCTTGACCAGAGCGCTGATATATTAGGAGGCTCATTCGTATTCGTAAATGCCGAGTGGATTCATTATACCAAACTCAAATACAATAAGTCATTCCGTGTGGACATACGAAGTTTAATAAGAGACCTTGCAAAAGTTGATACTTTGGCGGTTACTCAAATTAAAGATGTTGACCCATTCAACTCTAAATATAATTATAATAATGTTTTAATTGAATCCAGAACAGGCACAGAGTATCAAGAACCATTTCGTTATTTCAACAAGGTTCATATAGACAAAAGTATAAATAAAAATGTTTATGGACCTTTCAGATCAGTTGGTCAGGTTCAAAGAATAAAGAGGAATAATGACGAGACAAAAGATAACCTAAATATGGAGACCGTTGAATACAATGGTCCAAACGGTCATATAACACTTGAAAATGGCTTACCTATTGATGAGGGTAGTAATGATAACAAAAGAGCAATCGCTACAAAAGATTACTCTTCGTGGAATTCATCAAACAATTCATATTTTCTAGACGAAGAACCTAACCCAATTACTTATTATGTTAACAACCCAAATGTCTCCGAGGTTTTTGTAACATTAAAAATAGATTCCCTTTTTGATTCTGTTGAAGTTCAATATGGAGGAGCCGATAATGATTTTAAAGCTGGTGATAAATTGCCAACTATTATGAATGTGGAGATTGAAGTGGGTAAAGTTTTATCTGACGCATCACTTCAACCAACATTGACAAAAACTTATAGAATTGCAGCTCTAATAGAAGGGGCTACTCTTCTCGATATAGGTAACCCAAGCAATTTAGACGAACCCGAAAAATTTAAACACGTTAGAGATTTTGAAAACTTAAATGGGAGCGCCGATCTATCTACGCCATTCCCACTGCCAAGAGTCAACGACTACTCAACGAATAACTCTTATGCTTCCTCAGAAAAGAGATACGTTAAAGTGAGTAAGTTATCAGCGGAGACGTTTTCGGTTCTGATATCTAAAGAATTAACGTTTCAAAAAGTGACCGAGATTATTCCCGTTAATTTGAGGTATCCATTTTCCGCTATCATAGGAACAAAGATAGACTCTAAGAGTTTTTCTTCTACACCAGCAAGATCTTTTGATGCTAGATTAAAATTAATTCGAATACCATCAAACTATTTCCCAACAGAAAGGCTTGGTAGGAAAAAAGATAAAAGATATTACGAAAATAAAGCTGAATTTCAAAACGCCTCAGAAGAAAAAAAATCTATATATGAGGGAGATTGGGACGGAAGTTTTAAAACGGGTTGGACTGATAATCCAGCTTGGATTCTATACGACCTTCTGACAAATACTCGATACGGTTTAGGCAGATATTTAGAGGAGAATGATATTAATAAATGGGAGCTTTATAAGATTGGTAGATTCTGTGATGCTGTAGATTCAAATGGCGACTTCGAAGGTGTCCCAGATGGTAGGGGCGGTTTAGAGCCTAGATACTCTTGCAATATCATGTTCAAGAGTGATGAAAAAGTTTTTGATTCTATACAGCTAATATCAAAATTATTTAGGGGGCAAACTTTCTTTAGAGCCTCAGAAGTTTCATTTGTTGATGAAAGGATAAAATCTCCTGTAGCTATATTTAACAATAATAACGTAAAAGATGGAGGATTTAATTATTCTAACCTAAGAAGAGATCAACAATTCAACACTGTTGAGGTGTCTTATTTAGATAGGTTTGAAAATTTTACGCCAAAAGTTGAAGTAATTGAAGACGAAGAGGATATTAGAAGTAGGGGCATATTCAAACAAAGGGTAGATGGTTTAGGTGTGACATCTAGAGCTATGGCTAGAAGAATTGGACAGCATTTGATTTACAAGACCATCAAAGAAAATCAAAGGGTAGTATTCACTTCTGGTTTAGAAGCTTTACTATGTCAACCCGGGGATCTTATTCTTATTGACGACGATTTAAAAAATGAAAAATCTAATTTCGGTAAGGTTCTTAGTGTTGATGTAGACAACCAATATATTCAATTAAGTGGTCCGTATTCTGAGACTTCTATGACGGGTATATTGACTGTCTATAATCCTACAGGAGAACTTTCAATCACGGGTCTGAATGATATTGCTCAAAGAAAAAGATCGAGAACAGATACTTTTACTATTACTGGTTCGCCAGCAGCTAGCACCTTTAATATTTATACTGGATTATACAATTTTTCAGGTTACACAGATGGTTATCCAGATTTTGATATTGAGGGTTTTGCTATTGAGAATTTAGATAAATTTTCTGAGTATGCTTTGTATACAGGTACTGGAGATAACATGTTATACTTCGGCACGGATTATACAGGTTGGACATTTGCAACAGGTCTTGAAGAAGTAGATAGAGATTTTGTAGCTAAATCAACAGGTATCCATAGTCTGACTCAATTAAATACTGGCGTTGTTTCCAATTATGTTGGCGCTGGGGGAAGAGGGGTGACAGAAGAAAATATTTCGGGATTCTTTAGTGGCGATCTTAACGGTCTAAATATTAGGGGTATCTTAGAGTCAGAAATAATCCAAGATTCACAACCTCACATTTTAACTTTAAATGTGACTGGAGAAAATAGTGTCGGTAATGGTGACGGATTTAGCTTTGTTAGCGGTGTAGATAAACCTGACTTCTTAAAGTTTATCAAGTTAGGTAGCCCATATAGATTTGATCTAATAAATGCGGATAATATCTTATACAAAATTGACTCCATAAAAGAAAATAGCCCTAACGAATATTTAGTATCTGCGGCTAAGTTTGATACTGGTAAGTTTTCGTTAATCGAAGATAATATATCTTTAGATAGAAAAGAAAACACATATGATTATAATGTGGCTACCCAGATTGGCGATATAACCTATAGCGGTTTGAAAGCGCCAGAGAATTTATCTATTACTACTGGTTCAGGTACAGCATTAGAAGGTCCATTAGGAACCTTCTTTATCAGTGGTGATTGGGATGCAGTGCCAAGTGTGACAAGTTATGAAGCTGTTCTAAGCTATCCTAATGGTGGCAGCGACTCAACTAGCATATCGAGTGAATCCGTTCAATTCGATAATTTAAGCTCTATAGGAAATTACGCTTTAAGTGTAAAAGCTATCGGGTCTTCTTCAGATACTTTTAAAACTACAGATTCTGAATTCTCAACCTTAAGAACATTCATTCTTTATCAAGCTTTAGAAGAATTTGACAGATCTTTTATAACAAATGTAACCTTTAGTTAAATGCCTTTATACGAATTTACACCATCTTTCACTGTTGATCAAACGGATTTAAGTTTGACGGCTACAGGCAGTGGAGTACACCTTAACAAAGTTGTTAATGTTAATCTAGGTATTTTGGATAGGATCAGTGGGGGAATAGGAGACAATAGAGACTTTTTAGCAAACCCTTATGTTAATAATGTCAGTTTAGATATTCTAAATATTGATGGGACTGTTAAGTTTCAAGATTTTCTTACTAATTATAAATCCAATGCATTTAGTATAACAGAGTATGATAATATCAATATTTTTGGTGAATACACGAAGGACTTTGGTGTTAAAGCTACTGTTTCAGAAAGTTCGCAGACTAATACTGCTGAATTTTATTTTTATGGCAATGTGCCTGAATTTAGTGGTATAACAGTTAGAGATTCAACAGGCACAACTTCTCACTCTTCATCTGCAAGCAGTAAGACAGCTGTAAATGCAAGCGGTCAAACTGGGCTTTTGACCAGCACTGTAACATTTAATAATAATTCTAATTATATATCTTTTGATAGATTAGAAGTTTATAGTTCGACAGGTTCGGCTGCGTTTAATAGTCAGATTGATCCTAACCCAGTTTTTTCACGCAATCTAAGTAATGAGACTATTCAATCGTTTGATATTAACGAGGGCGAATTACCTAGTGAAAGTGCTGTATATCTCCACTTTGTTCCCTACGGTCAGCTTGGCACAGGTGAAGTTTGGACTCTTGGCCCATACACTTTCAAAGACAATCCTCCTGCCGCTAATCCATATATCACCGAAGTCACCAGCGGTGACATTACAGGAGCTTTAGGCTTTACACCTATTTCTAGTCAAACCGACGATCAAACTCTAAGTGAGGTTCTTGCCAACGGGAACAGTGCGGCGTTAGGTTTTACTGTAGGTTCATCTGAAATTACTGGTGATTTAACTGTAGGTGGAGATATAATTACTAGCGGTGCTACTTCTATTGGTTCTGGTGGGAATCCATTAAATTTAAAAGGCAATTTCGTTACTCTTCAGTATGCCGCAACTTCTTCATCAACTCCAGAAACTTTTTTACAAATTAGCAGTTCTGAACAGGTTGAGTTCTACAGAGAGGCTAACCTTACTTCTGGCGCAAATATCCCAGCGGGACAAAATATTACTTTCGGTAATGCGGTAATGCAAGCAGATACAAGCGCTTCTAAGAGTGCCATTCAATATTCTGCTGATAATATTGCGTTTAGTGTATCAGGGACTATTGACGCAAGCTCTAGCGAATTCGCTCAAAGCAACGAAATTAATTCTTTTGCTTCTGCAATCTTACTGGGAACTAAAAATAAAATTTTTGGTGACTTCTCTACTATCCTAGCTGGAAGCGAAAACATTATTTCTGGAGAGGAATCTACTTCAAACACATCGGTAAATTCTGACTTCGACTTTATTGGCGCTGGTTCAGGAAACCAAATAACAGGCTCTAGATTCTCAAGTGTTGTTGGTGGTATAGGTAATAAAATATTTAAAACTTCTAATAATAGTTTTATTGGTGGTGGCACGGGTAACGTATTAGAGGGTTCTCCAAATAGTGTTATTGGAGGAGGTGTAAACAATTACATTAATAGCGCTGAATCCGTTCAGATTTTTGGTTCGTATGTAACTGGTACAAGCACTAATGATGGTTACATTTATCTAGCGGATAACCAAAATAGGCCAAAACAACCTAACGCTAGCGACACTTTATTCATCGACTTTGAAGGAGGGGTAGACATTAAGACTGGCGATCTTACTGTTCAAGGGAATATTACGATGGGTGGCAGTAATGTATTAACTGCCGTTAGGACGGTCACCGCTGGTGGCAACACCCTTGGAGCGGGTGAGACGTTGGCGTTTACGGCGGGTTCGAACATGAAAATCACGGAGTCTGCTGGTGCGGTCACTATTGCAGTAGATGGTTCTGCTGAATTACCTACGGCTACAATCCCTAATCTCGCAACTTCTAAGATAAACAGTGGCACTTTCGCTAACGCTAGAATTTCTGAGTCTAGCGTCACACAACACCAAGCCGCTCTTACGCTTGCGTCAGGTCAGATTACGGGAGCTTTGGGTTTTACGCCTATTTCTACTGAAACTGACGATCAAACTCTAGACGAGGTTCTGGCTCAGGGCAACACTTCAAGTAGGAACATTACTGCTGGAATCGTTACAGGTTCTAACGGTCTTCGTGGTCAGGATGTTCAAATAGGTGTTACAGATTCAGCTATGATTGATACATCAGCTGGTGACCTTGACATTGCTTCTGCTGGTGGTACTACAATCTTAGGAGATACTACTATTAGTGTAACTAATAAGCTCGCTATAGGAACAACGAGTCCAGACTACAACTTAGATATAGGAGGTGATACAGGTAGCGCTAATAACACAATCAGAATGGTTCAAGCCAATAATGGAACCGCTATAAGAATAGGAGCTGGTGGAGGCTCTAATGATGTAAATCTTTTGAGGGTCGATGGAGGCACTAGCGTTAACAAGGGGGAAAGCGACTCTGCTAATTTCGGATTCTCTCTAAGATACAAAGGTTCAGGATCAGGAGCTAATAATTCTCTAGCATTTTTTGCTGATAATTCAACTGCTGGTTCTCAAATTGAAGCTCTTACTATTTTAAATGATGGTAAAGTGGGTATAGGGAAAGTTGCTCCTGATTCTCTACTTCATTTAGCATCAACAGGTCCAGCGGTATTGACTATTGAAGCGGATACCGATAATGCAACTGAAACAGATAATGCTCGTATCGTCTTGAAACAAGATGGCGCATTGGTGGTAGGCAGAATGGGATATGAAAACAACACTAATGCATTAGAATTTATTAATGAATTTAATGATAGCTTATCTCTAGGGACAAATAATACAAAAAGATTAACTATTAATGGGACTGGTTACGCAAATTTCACTAGCCGTGTTGGTATAGGAATAGCGAGTCCAGAACAGGAACTCCATGTATATCAAGGAACTGCAAAATTTGAATCAACAAATGGCAGTGATGTTTCATTGCAGCTTGGTCGCAGTGATGTCGCCAATTTATGGAATTTCAATCACGCTGGTAGTGATTTAAGAATATATAACTCAGGAGGATCGGGTTATGATGTCTTATTCGGAGTTAATGCAGGTGGCTCTAGTACGTCCAATAAGGTTGGTATAAATACAGCGACTCCATCTCATCAGCTAGATGTTAATGGGACGTTTCAGTGTGTCGGAGACGCAACCTTTGATGCAAATGTTAATGCGGCTGGAGTCATAACTACTGGAGGAAATACCGAAGCCGAAGTAAAGAGTTGGCTACATGTAGGAAGACAGTGGTCATTCTCTGGGTTACCATTCTTTAATAAAACTTCAGGATCTACAGCTCAAAGACTTGATGGGGCATTTATGGCAGACCTCAATACAGGATCTGATGCTAGTAGAAGGGCGCAAGCGGTATTTGGAGCAGGATTTAACGATATATCTGGTTATAGTGGAGCTGGTACTGATTATAGTAGGGCTTTAGGAGCATCTATTAAAGTTGGTTTCTTCATTTCTGGTCAGAATTCCGCTAGCGTTATATTTGCGGTTGGATTAGCTTCAACTTCAGGTGTTTTTGCTGATGATGATCCAATTTCTAACTATGGATTTGGTGTAGAGTTTAGAAGAGGTTCTGGCAGTACAACTGAATGGAGGGTATTCGCGCATGATGGAACATCATTCTCTGCTTCTACTTTCACAAGCACTGGTATCTCACATACTACTGATCCTCGTACTGTTGCTATCTACAGTGATGGAGCTGGTAACATTACAGCTTACACGGCACTGTATGGATCTACAAGTTATACCACAGCAACAACAACAGGAGGTCCAACAGCAACTTCTGGTACAAGCACATCAACCAATATGCTTGGTCTTAGATGTAACACTAACGCTAGCAGTTATGTAAGTGGCGCTCATGCAAAAGCTAGAGCAATGGCTGTTAACTTATTTGCAGAATAATTAAAAATGAATATTAACAATAAAACTCAATTACAATCAGACCTTAACTGCATTCAAGCAGGTATAGATAAAAGCGAAGAAGCAGTGGGGATAGCTATTGATCTCTTGAATCAAGCTCATAAAGAGTTTTGGGCTTTTCCCGATGATCGTTTAGAAGCGGTATTGCAGCAATTACATAACGATAACTCTCTTAATGATTTATTTACTAATCATAGTGGCTACGCTGTTGATTTAAATTCTCTAGCTGAGAACCATACTGATATCGTCAAAAGAGCAAAGGTAGGTGCAAATAGAGAGTTCACCATTAGTGATGATATTGTTACACTGACTCCAGAACCTGTTGATCCATTACCCCCAGAGCCGACTGGCTCACCAGATATTGACTCGTCAGAGGTTTAAAAAAATCGTTGAAAATTTTGTTGATATTTATATTATTAAATAACAATGAACGAAATTAAACTTTCTCTACAGGAAAACGAAACGAACGTGCTTTTACAGCTTATTGATGTTGCAATCAAAGCTCAAGGTCTTCAGGTCGCTGAAGCTGCATCTTTTCTAGCGAATAAAATTACGGAACAGGCAAAAACTCAAAGCACTTCATCTGAAGAAGCGGAAGAGTAAAAACAAGCCTAATAATTTTTTAAAAAGGACATTGACAGCCCTGCCATAGATCGTTATGGTTGGGCTGTTACGTTAAACATGAGTCAAGAAATCATAAATATTTCAGTCAATAAATCCGACATATTTAATTATGTTGTGGGTAAAGCTTCTTATGATCCAATTGAGAAGTGTATCGATCCAACACTCTATGAAACATATTCTGATTTTATCTTACGTCATGATGGAGACCAGCAGGAATACATCTACCAAGATAGAGATTATGAACTGTTCTACAAGGAGATGAGCAAACTAAAAAAACTATCCAAAGGCATGAGCGGAGGTGAAATCATTCGTATTTGTGAAGAATTAGAAGAGATGGCCCCAAAAACAATCAGCTTATAAGACATGCTACAAACACAAGAATTTATGGAATACGAAGAAATATGTGAATTAGTGATTGAGTGGGGGGAGAGTAAAGGAATTTTTGATTCATCTACTCCACTTCGCCAACTAGACAAGACGCAAGAAGAACTTGACGAAACAAGAGAAGCTCTAAAAAAACTAAATTATTTTGATTGTGAGCTTGATCTTATGGAAGCTCTTGGAATGCCCACTTCAAATAAAGAGGATATTCTTGCAGACGTTAAAGATGGTATTGGTGATATGTTAGTCACTATTGTTTTACTATCAGAAATGGTAGGTATGGATAGTACAGATTGCTTGAAAGCAGCTTATGATGTAATTAAAAGCCGCACTGGTAAGATGGTGGATGGGCAATTTGTAAAAGATAATTAAAAAACATTTAAAATGAGAAAAGCAGTAGTTTTTGAGAAAAAAAAGAGGATCAAGAGGAAGGGTATTCACGCTAAAAGCAAGACATCCACCACTAAAACATCCACAAATTACAAAAAACCCTATAGGGGCCAAGGAAAATAGTACAAATTTTTGATTTTAGGTGTAATATAATACATGGACGCTATTATTTCTCTTGTTGAGGACGAAGCTTGGTTTAGTTGGGTTACTGCTATTATTGCAGCAGCATCAATCATTGCCGCCGCCTCCCCAACCCCACAAAAAGGTTCTTGGTTATCTAAGATCTATTCCGTTATTGATTTTCTGGCTGTAAATGTCGGAAAAGCTAAGGACAAATCCGAAGATAAGTAATACTTTTTAGTATATTATAAACCTTAAGCTCCCTCACTCTGAATATTCGGGGTGAGGGACTTTTTGTATAAAAATCTTTTCACCAAGGGGAAATATTCTCTTGACAATCCGAGGGCAAATAGTGTAATACATACACATGAAGATTACAGGTAAGCAGGAAGTCGAAATTGAGATCTCCGAGGGTCAAAGACACTTGATTGCTCTTGATTACATTTCAGAGCTATTTGAATGGGACACCGACTATTTTATTGAAGATGGCTGGGTGATTAAAAGAGAGATTGCCCATACATCACATTCATTTGAAATGAAGACTAAAGTAAGAAAAGCTGGCAAGCAGGATCAATACCTGTATGACATGTTTAAAACTTT
>Ga0181369_1000249_pt1 | contig 15283 bp, 29 predicted proteins | sample LowvirmetaG_8_FD_130088 | JGI IMG/M metagenome (GOLD analysis project Ga0181369, IMG submission 130088) | Marine viral communities from the Subarctic Pacific Ocean - Lowphox_04 viral metaG | ecosystem: Environmental > Aquatic > Marine > Oceanic | place: Subarctic Pacific Ocean | collected... | reverse complement strand
AGCAAGCTCCTTTTATAGTATCTTCAGGTTTGGATATGCCATTTCCTAGGTACTTAGCAAACCACTTAGAATACATCAATGACTACACACCAATTGGTATTGTCACTGGTGGTATGGATCAGCTAGAAAAGATCATCTACAAAAAGGGTGATGAAAGTCTAACTCTTGTTGGTGACATGTATAAGACTGGCAGGGATAGAACTGCACGTCAGATGACTGGTACTATGCTTACGATGGGTGGTGTCTGGGCTGCTGTAGAGAAGGGTGGTGAGATAGACTACTCAAAGTTTGACATCACTGGCACAGGAGATGAAACAAACGTAGGACGTGTAGCAGGACCATGGGCTGCTAACCTTTTGATTGGTGACTGGCTATACAGGTCTGGTATTGTGGGTAGTGCAATGGTTGCTGCAGGATATGACTTACCTGAAGGTATGCCTACCACAGAGAATCCTATGCAGTGGGGATCAAAAGGTAAAAAGAATGTAGCAGATGTTCTTGGTGGAATGACTGATCTCAACTTTGATCTAGATCTTTTACGTGTAATGCGACAGTCTATTTTAGATGGTAACTGGACTGAAGAAGCACAGAAAAAAGCAGGAAATATATTTTCTACCTTTACTTATCCTGGGACTATTTCCAGGGATGTAGCAGGTCAGCTAAACCCTGACGTTGCAGGTAGTCCTTTTACTAGGGACGTAAGGGGTGGACGTGAGTACACAGATGAAGAGTTAAAAGACAATCCAAAACTAGGAGTTTCTATGTTTGGAGAAAGAAACTTTCTTCTGGATATTGTCTCTAGTCAGACAACCATCATGCAAGCCACTAGGTTTTTGATGGATAGTCCTGCATTTAGTCTGACACAATCCAACAGAAAGAAAGAAGGGATAGATCTCAAGAAATATTCAATAACCAACTCTAGACCTGTTGGTTCTTACAATCCAATTTCAAGGCAGTTTGGTTTTAATCAAGAACCACCTAGTACTGACTTACAAAAAGAACTTACTAAACTTGGAATTAATGAGTACGAAATATACAATAAGTCTAAGGTTAAAAATCCTGCTGTTGATTATGCTGTCTCAAAATATTTAGCAATAGGTGATAAAGATAACCCACCTCTTCATGTGAAGTTTAACGACTGGAGAAAACAACCACTACCCATTTATGATGGTTTGTATATGGGCCAAACTTATGATCAGTTACCTGACCCTGCAGTCAAGGAACAAGCATTAAAAAAATATTTTTTACGCCCTTACATTAATAAAGCTATAGAAGTTAATACTGCAGCATTTCAAAACATGGTGAGCACAAACTCTGGGATGAAAAGGGCTGCAGGTTTTTACAGAAACTTGTATGTATTAGAAAATTCAGCACTTGAAAAGTCTAATGGTAAAACATTTGATGATGTAATTAAATTATATTCAAACAGTCCTGACTACGAGTTTGAAAAGAAGTACGATAACGCTAAAGATTTTATTGCTGAATCTTCAGGAATTGAAGAGGAAATTGTACGAAGAAAAATGTTAATAGATCTTGCTGATAAAGCGTATGGTGATAAATCTGGAGAAAGTACAATGGTTGACGAGGGATACTTCCCAAGGCTGTACGTAACAGACTAGAAAAAACCCCCAGGGATTAACTGGGGGTTTAGTTTAAGACGATTTATCTTTAGTCTTTTTATGATCAAGCATCAGACAGGAATAACAGAATGCTTGATTAACGATCTCGTCTGATCGTATATACTTCCCAGATGCTGCCAGTAAACCTGACAGTGCTGCACCTGCAAAGTAATCCCTAGTCGTTACATCACGACTGGGAATCTCTTTTTGAGTAAACTCTTGGGCTTCCTGCTCAAGGGTTTTCTTTTTTGTAGGCTTACTCATTCTCTTCCTCTGCTTGTTCAATCAAGAACTCTATCATGTGCTTTGCCTTATAGAGATCCTGGATACCATTCTTATTCCTCCAACGAGAAATATATTTGACAACAGAACCCTCGCAGAAGTCTAGCTCGTTAGCCAGGATATAATCAATAGGTTCTATGGCAAGGCTCTGGTAGTGTGTGCCACCCACTTGTTTACTTTTAGCACTCATACTTTCACCACATGCTTTGCATATTCTTTTACGTAGTCCAGAGGAAGAATAGTAATAAGATCTTCTCTACCTGGGCGAGAGTACAAACAAAAGTTACCCTTGTTTTTGTAGGAACATCTAGCTCTTAGGTCATCAATAATATCTTCAGGATCTATAAGGTAAAAGGAATCTTCAGACCTGACTGCTATCATTCTTTCGATACCATTAGGTACACCCCAACCCTCTTGAGGTTTATTATCAGGTGGACGTTTTACTGTACGTAATTCCCACCAGATTGTGTAGTCCACTGGTCCCTTGTGTGACCTACGCTTACCAGACTTTACGTCTACCTTTCCAAACTCTTTGTCCAGAACATCCCAGTGCTCGTTGACATCCTCTTCAAAATTAGCTTTGCGAATAAAATTGTCACCCCTTAACTTAATAAACTCTTGCTCTGCCTGATTGCCTTGAGCCATATTTCTTTTTTTAATTTCAGATTTCACTTGCCTTGTCCTCTGTATGGTTTTGTAGCCCTGCGCTTATGCTTATTCAAAGAACCAAACTTAATAGAAGATAGTCTTTTTGACTGAGAAGTTTTCTTCTTAGTGGGTTGATGAGAGTTAGCTGCTGCACCTACAATTTGTACTTTAGCCATGATGTTTTCTCCACTGTAGTTCTGCGAGTAGCATAGTTTGCTCGTAGTCAGACATTACCATCCAGTTGCGTATTTCGTCAATAGTTCTTTTACACCCTTTACAAAAGCCATCATCGTCTATTTCACACACAGTCAGACAGGGTGATGGAGTGCTCCCATATCTAGGAGCAATCCTTCTTCTTACATGAGGTATGCTCATTCACACTTACGAAGTCCTGTGTTAGGATCAAAGTAACAGGCTCCTCCCTCGTCTACAAAGTCCTGAGTCTCCTCAATGTCATCCTCCTGGGCTACCTCCTCAGAAGTAGAAGCATTAAGAATACCATAGCGTTTACCTGCTGCTCTGAACGTTGTGCAGCCAGAGGCTCCACCATCGTAGGCATCCATGTAAACTTGCTTAAACTCTTCCCATGTAACTTCTTCACCTGTGTTACAGGTCTTTGAACAGGCTGAGTCCACAAAGCGAGAGGCAGTATTTAAAACTTTGACATGATCAAACACTGACAGTTCATCAGCAGTCTTACCTTTAATACCAAAGATACGATAACCATAATCCTCTACTCGTTCAACCTTGGGTCCATCGAATGTCTGGATAGTTCTGTCGTAGTAATGGGAAAAGACTGGCTCAATTCCTGAAGAGATGTTGTCTGCTGAAAGACTGATAGTTCCTGTTGGTGCAACAGAAAGAAGATGACTGTTACGAATACCACACTCGCTAATGAGAGTACGTATGTGAGGAGGAAGAGACTTAGCAAAGTCAGACTCAAGAAAAGCCTGAGTAAATAAAGGAAATGAACCCTTCTCCAGAGCCAGTTCAACAGAGGTTGTATACGCAACATCCCTAATCACTCCCATAATTTCTTCTAAAGTCTTTAGGAATCTTTCACTACCATATGAGAACCCTAATGCTTCTATAGCATTTGCTACCCCTGTTACCCCTAGACCCATACGCCTTTTGCTTTTAGCTTCTTGTTCCTGTTCCTTGAGAGGGTAGGTTGCTCTGTCTACGACATTATCCATAGCCCTAACGACATGAGGTATATCATTGCGAAGTTGGTTCATGTTGAATACATATTTACCATCATGATCTACAACGTACTTAACCAAGTTAAACGAGCCAAGAAGACATGCGCCATTAGGAGGAAGTGGTTGTTCACCACAGGGATTAGTGGCTGCAATTGTTTCACAGTAGTGTAGGTTATTCTTCTGATTGATACGATCAATAAATAGGATACCAGGTTCAGCCCAGTCCCAGGTGCTACGTAGGATCTGATCCCATAAGGCAGTAGCACTTACTGTTTTGTAAACTCTACCCTCAAACTGCAAGTCAAAGTCTGTGTCTTCTTTGACTGCTTTCATAAACTCATCAGTCACACCCACAGATATATTGAACTGTGTGAGCTTATCGCTGTTGTTCTTTGCTGTAATAAATTCTTCAATGTCTGGGTGATCTACACGCAACACACCCATCTGTGCTCCACGTCTGTGTCCTGCAGAAGAAATGGTATCACACACAGCATTAAAGATTCCCATGAATGACAGAGGACCAGAGGACTTAGAGTCCAAAGATTTAATCAGTGTGCCTCTTGGACGTAGGGTTGAGAAGTCGTACCCAATTCCCCCACCTAATCTCATTGTCTCTGCTGCACGTCTTGCAGCGTCCATGATGCCATCCATACTATCCTCAATAGTAATGGAAACAAAACAGTTGTAGGGTGTCACACGTCTTGGTGCACCCATAGCTGACTGAACCCTTCCTGCAGGTAAGAATCTTTGGTTGTATAATATTGTTCTAAAATTATTGAAGTGTGCCTCATTATCTTTCAATGCTTCAGCAACTCTAGTCATTGCATCCTTAAATGATTCTCCCTGGCCTCTATACTTCATGGCATGTATCTCTTCTGAGATAGGTAGTGTTGGTCCATAGTCCTGTTCTATGTTTGGTATATTCATCTGTAGTCTCCTGATCCTTTTAATTTTCCACGTTTTTCTCTGCTGTCAAGCTTCTTCATATTTTCTTTTACAACATCATTTAAGTTTATATCTAAAAGATTTAGTATAGCTATAAAGTAAAAGAACATATCCCCTGCTTCAAGTGTGACACCTTGTTTATCTAAGGGTGTATCATCCCTCTTATGTTTCTTGAGCTTCTCAAAGAACTCACCTGTTTCTCCTATCAGACCCATAGTATTTTCTAAGAACCTTTTATCACCAGAGGTAATCATTTTGTTTTCTACCCACTCAGAGTAATCATCTAAGTCTACTGGTTTATTTTCTTGAAAGGCATCAAAGTATCCCATGTCTTCTAGGTCTTTTTGCGTTAACATTATTTCTCCTTTGCATCTATCTCTATAATTTTAACATCGTCTAAATCATATATGGTGTCTCGAATTATTTCTTCAAGACTCTTCTTCAAACTATCTGAGGCAATAAAGTTTGCTTCAGGTTCTACATCCAATAACATTGTTATCTCGAACAACACAGGAACCTCCAAGTTATATAGACTGAAACACATACGTCAATCTATTCTTTTGACCAATCGTCAGGAATAGATTTCTCAGCGTACTGAAAGCCATACTTTTTACACCAGTCTGCATAAGAAGACTTAGCACCCTTGTATAACTTTGCTCTACTGTTTTGAAAAACAAAACGAATATCTAAATCAGGAAATTGTTTTGCTATCTCTTTGTGCTTACGTCTATCGTTTGCTACAAATCGTCCCTTGGTTTCTATGATTATACCATTGGACAAAACGAAGTCAGGTGTATAAGTTCTTACTTTTAAGTCAACCCACCTGATCTTTTCTTTTTCATACGTAAACTTAATTCCTTTGGATCGTAACTCTTTTGCTACATCATCCTCAAAGCCAGAGCGATACCCTGCCTTAAGTGCTGATGCTCTATACTTCTTGCTCATTGTACGTAAGATCTTCTGGGACATTAGGTTTTTTAACCACGTCTACCAGGAGGACATCACCATTGCCATAAACAAATCTCCTGGCTTCAGGCCAACACTTCTTGTTGAACTCACAGAATCCACAGGAAGGATGAAGCTTTGTGTTGGGGCTTGTCTTTGATTGTGGTACTGGATCAAAACCTCTGTCAGGTATGCCACCCTTTACCATTTCTTTTACTTGGTTTATTTCTTTTTCTTTTTGTTCTAACTCAGGAGTAAAGTCATACATATCCAGACAGATACCACCACCTACTTTATCAACAACAAGAAACGCACCATGCGTTTTGTTTGTTACAAGTGGATCATCCTTGGCTGCGTAGACATAGGAACTTAGCTGACTGATGTAACCAAATGGATCTTCTTCCCTGAGATTACCTTCAACAAACTTTTTAAATGAGTAGGGAGAGGCAGACTTTACATCAATAGTCATACCATCAATCACTGCATCCCTGTGTCCTGCTAGGTCATTGATCCTCATTCGATCTTGTTGACCTGTAACTTTGTGACCAGATGCTTCTACGATAGCAAGAACTAATTCTTCTATCATGTCTCCATAAAAGAACTTCAGCAAGTCTGAAGGAGACAGTGCTCTAGCTACATTAGTCTCGTTAATCTTGTACCAAAGTTTTCTTTTACATGGGCTACCAATAGAGGAAAACGACAGATACCCTCGTGGTTTCTGTGGCGCTCTGAATCTTGAGGTAGCTGCTTTGCCAATACGATCACCCATCTTTAGGCTGAGTAAGTGATCCCAACCCTTGAGTCCAAGTATTGTGTCTTCCATATCTTTGACGAGTGTTTTTATATTGGGCATTGTATATCCTTTTGTGTATACGCCCCCACCTAAAAATGAGAAAAAAGGTGAGGGCGATTCTTCTAGGGGAAGGAAACAGGAAAACCTAGAAGGGTATTGAGTCCTGTGGTTCTTCTTGGGAGGTGGAAGATGTAGAACCACCAGAACTATCAGAGTGATCTGTGAACATTGAGCCTGATTGGGAGGAACCATTCTCTGATTCATAGACCACATGCTCTAGGATTTGTAGTCCTAGAAGTCGTGAGCCTGTACGTGGGCTGTTCTTTCCACTGTACAGTTCAATCTTTACAATACCTGTACTGCCATTACCAATCAAGCCATTGTCTTCAAGATCCCAGGCTTTACCAGTAATGTCTGCCACGATGGGTGCTCCACCCTGCCAGTCAAAATTACCTTTGTGAGGTCTGTCGAAGGTGACTTTGAAACCACCATCTTCTTCTTTAAACTCTTTACGAAGACCTGCTTTTTGCAAACCCTTCATAGTTTCTTTATCAGTTATCACTGTAACTTTGTAAGCACCCTCTGTCTCAGAGTGAAAATCTGCACGATCACGATTAGTCTCAAAGACTTTTGCCCAGTGTATCGTACCTTTAACGTCATGTTGTGTTGATGGCATACTGCCCTCCTTTGTTTTAATATATTATACTTAGGGTCTATGACCCTATATGTCAATGGGTTTCAGCCCAATTTTTTCCTATGTCGTATGATCCAGGTGTAGGAATCTTGAAACCTAGCTCCTGGCCTACATCAAGCATGGCCTGTGCCTGTATCTGCCCAAGTAGTTCAGCCTCTTCCTTTGTGCCTGTTACTTCTACTTGGTACTCATCATGGATAAAGCCAACCATTTTAAATCTGATCCCTTCCATACGTGCTATGTCAAGCCAACGCAGGAGGGTGTACTTCATAAGACAAGCCTCACCATTCTGTAGGATACCTGCCAAGGCTTTGTGGGTACTGGGTACATTTACCCTGCGTCCATCGTAACCCTTGAACCAACCATTCTCTCCAACTTGTTTGATATATTTATTCTTTAGATCATATAATCCTCCAATGCTCATCTCAAAACGAGTACGTGCATCCTGTGCCTCCTTCATGCTGACCTTGAGTATCTGACCAGTCTTTGCTACCCCTGCTCCTAGTAACCAAGCATAGATAAAAGTCTTTGCCATATCTCTTGTACCATTAGGTACATCCAAAGCATTCTTGTTGACGTTGTGTATGTCTGTCTCGTTTTCTTTCTTACCCTTCATGATAGCCTGGGCATACTGATCTTCACCATACATACGCCAGAGGTAGTCAGCCAATACTCGTAACTGAATACCATCTGCGTCTGTACCTACTAACCAAGAGCCAGAGGGTACAGTCCAACAGGCTCTGAGGTGTTGGTCATACTGCTTCTTTACTTCTTCTACTGCAGTCTTTGCCTCTCCATGAAAAGGGGCAGAGATATTAGCAGTGTTAGGGTCAGAGTGTGAGCACCTTCCAGTCCAAGCACCAATGTTATTTATGTTACCATGAATACGTGAATCATCACCACACTGTCCTATCCACTCCACCAGTGAGCTTCTACGTCCCTCCAGTGTCAACCACTGGGCCAGAGCTTTCGCCCCTGTAGGGGCATCGTCAGGAAGTGTACCAAGGTTTGCCTCTGAAACAGTAAAACCAAATCTGTCGAAGTGTTCCTTCTTTTGATCGTAGAACTCCTGGGTCATACTCACCACTGACTTCCCATAGGGTTCTCCAACCTGCTTACGTATGAAGTCTATTGCTGTCTTGGTTTTGTCTACTGGATGCCAACCTGCATCCCATAATGCTTTGATACGATCCTTGGGTGATCCAGGTTTGAACTCTATCCAGTCATAACAAATAAGATCTTCACCCTCTACGTTAGTCAGGGCATACTTCTCTTTTGCTTTTACAACTGTTGCCATCTCAGTATTGTCCTTCTTGAGGCGATACTTGATACGATTAACTTCAGTAAGTTTGGGTGGGAAGTCTACTTGAAACTGTTCCTCTAGAGTCTTCTTCTTTTGTTCAATAGAGTTGAGTAAGAACTCAGCCTTTGTCTTATCAAACTGAAAGCCATAGTACTTTGTTCGCACTAACTCTATCTGTACATCGTGCTCTGCCCTTAAAGACTTACGCCAATCAGGACTCCAAATAATATCATGGAAGTGATTGAACAGAGATTCTGTAACCTCGATGTCTTGATACCAGTAGTCAACCATTTCGATACTGAATCTATTAAACTCATGAAAGTCTCCTTTGTGTTTGTTAAGTCTCATACCCCAAGCTTGTAGACTGTGAGGTGATCTCGCACCCTTGGGTATTTCTATGTCGTAGTTGTGTAGTCTGCTCACCACCAGGGTATCTATAACCTTACATGGATCAATCAGTCTTGGCTTCAGTAATCTGTTGAGCATGGGTGCATCGAACTGCAAGAAGTTGTGACCAATGATTAAGTCTGCTGACTCGTACCACTCAATAGCTTTCTGCTTTGCTACTGGATCTTCATGGCAGTTATCAAACCTTGAGATCTCACCAGTAGTTATATCCTTACCACCACAGATCCATAGCTTTGTACTGTCATCCAACCCATTTGTTTCTATGTCGCTGACAAGTATCCTCATCCTTGAAATACTACCTCCTCTAGTATTGTTGTCTCAGGATCGTAGTAGACTGACCCTGCATTCCCCAATTTAGAGAAGGGTCTATTCTTGTCAACAATAAACTGTGTGGTGTTACGTTCTGTATCATCATCTGCCTCTGTGTCTCTCTTAAGTTTTACACAGATGATTGCTTCTTCCTCAAGTGAGGCTGCGTACTTGGTGCGTCCATCCTCATTGACCTGAGAGATAAAGATAACACCAATGTTTAACTCCTTGGCAAGCTGTGCCATTCGAGCACCCAGAGTAGTGAGTGTACTAGTGGCTGCATCAACACCAGAGTTAGATAGGTAGGCTAGACGTTGAACGTGATCTATAAAGATGTACTCTGCACCATAGACTGTGACTGCTGTACGAACATGATCCAGGATATCCATTGGGTCTTCATGCACACGCATCTCAAATGGAATAGTGTGTTCATCCCTTGCCATACGTTGACCTGCCTCAATCACTTGACGCTCATCAAAACCATTTGCCTTTGCATCCTCTTTGGTTCTGACATTCACACCTAGCTCGTAGGTTGCCATAGCCCTAAAGGTTGTAGACTTCATCTCTTCCATATGAACCAGGCCAATCCTTACACCCTGTGCAAGTAGAGCACACTCAAAATACCTGGCGAGTTCAGTCTTACCCTGGCCTCGCATAGCCTTGATGAATGTTATACCACCTTTGACCATACCTCGTAGCTTATCATCCAGGCCACTGTGTCCAGTAGGTACATACTCGTATGGGTTCTCATACAGAATTGCTTTCTCTACTTCTAAGTCCCCCACAAAGAAGTTATCAGGACTGAATCTTTGAGGCTTGAGTGCTGCCCACTTGAGATCCTCGCCATCACCATTCATTAAGAACTCGTTGGCATCCTTCCACTTAGACATGGGTGTGTAGTAAAACTTGTCAGGCATTGTGCTGTATAGTCTCTGTGCTGCTGCCTTGCCTGTGTCATCAGACAACTCCCCTGCGTAAACCACCATCTCAAAACTGTTGAGGTACTCAAAGTTCTTTTTGAGAAACTCTTCATTGAATGATCCACTGGGTAGAGACTTCACTGGGTAGGACTTACCTAGCACCTGGTAGAGACTAGCTGCATCGAACTCACCCTCAGTAATGTATATACGTTTGCTAGATCCTGCATTGAAGTCAGGACCAAACAAGTCAGTCAGTGCCCCTCGTTCCTTAGTCCAGAACTTCTTCTCTTCATAACCACGATACTTAACATTATCTTTGTACTTGAATGCGTACCTAACTGGCACACCACCCTCACCATACTGCAACTGAATGTTATAGAGTTTGGCTACGTCCTCATCCAGTCCTCTGATACTGTCAAACCTACCACTGATTATCTTTGTGTTACGTAGGTCTACCTTTGGTGTGGGCATTGGATAAGTTTCCTTTGCCCAGTCAAACATCCTGGCCTTGCTTGGATAATCTCTTTTGCACGAGTGACAGTGACCAACCTTTTTTATTATGTTGTAAGCAAAGGCGTCACTGCTTGCACACTCCTCGAATGGGCAAGGTTGGTGTGTTATCTCGTTGTTGTTGTTCACTGCTGCTGTCATTGGACTGTTCCCTTTCAATTGATCTCTTCCTCTCCTCGTCAGTCATATCACGAATGCATTTGTTTGTCACCCCCACCACCTTAAGGAGTATCCCTTTCTTGCTTTGGGTGGAAAGTTCTCCTGGTTCCAACCCTTCCTCACCTGTTCAGTTGCCCAGGCATAACTGATATCCCAGTACCTAGCTGCCTCTGCCATGTTACGAAAAGATTTTCCATAGAGTCTGCAAATTCTTTTTGTTTGTGTCTGAGTAGGCTCGTGCTTGATACGAATGTGTGATGGTTGATCCTTTGGTTGCATTACTCATTCCCTATATTCTTTGGTGCGTAGACTTCACCATTGTACTGACTACCAGTCTCAGTGTCTGCTCCAAAGTTACACCATGCCAGGATCACTAGGATTGTCATGATCCAGTAGAATGAAACCTTACACCACTTGATAAAGCCCTCGAATGTTTTCTTAGCTTCTAACTCTGCTGCTTCACTAGGTGTCATTGTTGTACCTCTACTTCTAGACAAGCCACTGTCTCTGACTTGTGCGTTACCATTTTGGCTGCTTTGCTCAGTTCAATCTGGCACTCTTCTATCGTAGCGTAGTTACCTAACTGGTAGTGCTCGACTGTCTGTGTGCTGAACAACTGCATCCACACTAATACAAACATCATTCTTCTATCTCCTATTTCTTTTCTGTTATCTCTTTTATTTTCTTCAGTCTCTTCTCTAAAAGAACAATCCTATTTGCTAATTCTATTTTACCTTTTGTGTCACACAAATATTCTATTCTATCTTCATCTCTTATTAAAACATTGGATACCATACCTCACCTCTCTCTCTTTGTTGCTTTACATCGTCCAGTATTCTCTTGAGGTTGTCTGCCTTTTTGTTTTCACCATCCCACTCTAGGTCACTTATATCCTTCTGTAGGTCTATGATATACTGTTGTACAGCAGCAACTTTCTCTTGTTCGTATTTTAAGTGTCTCATTATTTAGTCTCCCTATCCAGTGTGTTACTTCATCATGTGGGTCATCTGTCCATGTCTTCTCGTTCCATCTCAATGTGTATGTCCCTCCCTGTTAATTCAGATAGAGCCTTTACTACATCCTTACTTCCCTTTTCAAATCCTTCATCGAATGCGTCAGCTATATCTTCTTTGTCGTTATATTTCCTGTATAAGAACCCTGCTAGAAACGACAGTACAGCTAGTAATATAGTTATGGGTTCTGGTATGTAAATATTCAATGGTATACCCTCAATTCTTTTTCTTCTTGCCACTTGTGAAAGTCTTTTGCTGTTAGATCCTTCTCTTCCATAAACCATTGTAGATCATAGATAGCTTCTAACAATTCACTATTAGCTTCAAGTAATTTATTTATTAAGTCTTCCTCAGTCTTACACTTCAGCCTTCTCATAATATCTTTAAACTTAGCATCAGACATAACCTCCTCCTTTGGATTTACTTAAAGTATTACTTATAGTTTTATTAACTACAAAAGAAAAAGATATAAGTTTATTCTTATAGTAATACTTTAAGTTAGTTATACTCATACTATTTCGTTTCAAGTATGACAGATTGTCTCACCACCCAATGTATATCAGTACTCCTATGTAGGCAGCGTTCAAAGCTATAGCTATTATTTCGTATGTTTCCATCAGTCTAGCCTTGACTCTGACCAAGCATCCAGTCCATAGGACTTAAGAACTTTGGCTGCTGCTCGTGCACCCTCTTCCTTGCAGTCGATGTTCTGGAAGTATGAGCTACTAGGATTCCACCACTGAAACCTTTTCTCTGTCCAGTCCTTCTTTAGTCCTAGCTCACGCAGTACCTTGCGCTCTTCACGCCCTAGCTTAGTGTTACCCTTGTGCTTTGGTTGCACTGTGACCCATGCAAAGCCACAACTAAAAGCATCCTCACCCTTCAATACATTCTCAATGTATCTGTCTGTCGCTACTACTGCTGCTGCAAATGCTAGTTCACGTACTTGCTTTGCGTTCTCTGTTGTTACTGTCATTTTATTTTCCTTTTGTTTCATACTACTTATATGGTTATTGTGTAAAATCATTTCAACCCTAGTCCACAAAACTTTTTGAGACAATACAGTGTGTGTTCTGGCTGTCTGATGTTAGGGTGTAAAAGCCTTTGTGATATTCGTATGTATCCAAATCTTTTTCAGCCTTAGTAATTGTTATGTACTCTATTGCTGCTCGTCGAGCCTTGCGACTGCTCTGATGTAGACTGGTATAACGTTCTACAAATTCTTTTTTTCGATCATCCCAGTCTAATCTTTTTAGTGACCATACATGTTTCATAGTTTTACTCCTAACTTAATTAAATCAAATACTATTCTGTCTATCATGTCATTCATTATCCTACTCCTCTCCTACCTCTTCCCATGTGTACCAGTCAAAATCAGTATCATATTCTTGATAGTTCAACTCGCCACAGTTTTCATCGATCCATTTATGAATAGCCTTATTTAAGTAACGCTTAGATAATCTCTCTTTACTTTGTTTTACTATCTCTTCTGGTACATCAACAAAGCATTCCAGATAAGTAGTCTCTTCTGCTAATACTCTTATTCTCATTCTTCTGTCTCCCAATCTATCCAGTCATAGTAGTCTGATATTTGTTTGTAGTTCTGTGGTGATATTCCTATCTCTCTATCCCAGTCTATAGTTTGCAAGTAATCCCTTACTTGTTCGTACTTGTGGTCATTATCTACACCCACAGACACCTCGTATTCTATTGTTCTATTTACTCTGACTTTAATTAGTTTCATTTCATTAACTCCTTTTGTTTTTCTAATCCTCTGAGCAGCATTGCTTCTGCTTCCTTTTTATCACCACGCCTTAGTGTTTCGTATGCCCACGACACCCAACTGTAAGCCTCTGGATCTATCAACTCTGGGTCAGGTGTAGCCATCACTGGCTGTTGTTGTTCAGCCTGTGTAGCACCTACCTTGTGAACGTTCAGGAACTCAATGAGATATTCCTTAGACACTGGTACGTCTACTTGCTCCCAGTCTCTAGGGAAGTAGCGTTGTGCATCTCGCTGCGTACCAACCCACTGCCCTTTACTTGATCTATACAGTATCATCTATTAACTCCTCTGCTTCCTATTGAAAGCCTCTATTCTTTCGTCTAGCTTTAAAGTTTCTATTAAATCTTCTGCTTCTTTAATAGTATCAAACAGATTATCTCCCCCATCATCATAAGCTACGTTTCCATCTTCATCTTGTACTGCGTAGTTTATCAAAGGTACTTCTACTATTTTATATTTCATCATCAATCCTCATTCTAACGTCTAACCTCCACGTAAATCCTGTTAGTGTCTCAGGCGTTGCTAGACCTAACTCAATTATGTGTTCAGATATTGCTTCAGCTACAGTGTCTATTGTCTGACACTCCAAGTCTTCTGCTCCTATTATCACATCTTTAAATTGCATCTTCTAATCCCTCCTTGGCTAGTATGCGTAGCACGTAATGCAATGGCTGTTCGCCTAGCTTGATCCACTCCTGTTTGCTTTTGCTGTATCGTTTAGCGTGAGCCATTTTTATAATGTCACTAGGTATTGAACGAGTAGCCAGAGCATTGTCCATTAGTAGTATCTGATTAAGTGTAAGTGTCATTTTTATTTTTCCTTTTTCTTTTGTATGTACTTATTAAGTAAGCATTAATTTTTACAATTCAAGTAATGCTATAATTATTTTTTAGTCGTTCAATATCCTCTCAATAGTATTATTTATTTTACATAGTTTAGTTATGGCTTGTGTTTGCTCTAGCTCACTACAAAAATTACTTGTTGCCTTTGTAGTTAGGTCATCCAGATATTCACTAAGCCTATACAGTTTTTCTTTTTGATATGTCATAGTATCAGTTATCATTTTTCATTCCCTCCAATATCTCTAAAGCTTGTTCATAGTTGTATATGTTGCCCATTATTTCCCCTATTTCTGCGCTCACATAACTGGGTCTTACGCCTTGTCTAAAGCTTTTTAATTCGCTCTTAAGTGTAGTTATCCTTGCAGTAATTGCTTCACTTAAACTCTCATATGTTTGTCCATTTGATAGCCAAAATTTTAATAGTTCAGGTATTCTATCTGGTGTTATCATTTTATTTGTACTCCCTTATTTGGTGCGTCTCTGGTGCGTCTGGATTTACTTCAAAGCGTAGGCCACCTAATGCATCTCGCACAACTATAACCCCATTATAAGCTTTAGTTTTGTTGATTGCGTCAAGTTTTGCGTCAACTAGCTTAGAGTGAACTGCTAATAATTTTTTTGCTTTATATACTGAAAACATTTTTATTAATCCTTCTGTTTTTGTTGCTGTTAATAGTTAGGTAATTACTAGTATTTATATTTCAAGTATTTACCTAATTATTTTTTATTTATTTTATAACCTCTTGATTTAATGTACTTTTCTCATGAAATTAGTTTTGTCTTTTCTTATCTCTTGACCTTTGCCACGTAGGACAACAAAGCAATTCTTTTTATTGTCTAGAAACCTAGCATCATGCATATCTCCATCAACAGTATCAAGAGTAATACCATCAACAGTAATGTTT
>Ga0181369_1000248_pt1 | contig 15290 bp, 18 predicted proteins | sample LowvirmetaG_8_FD_130088 | JGI IMG/M metagenome (GOLD analysis project Ga0181369, IMG submission 130088) | Marine viral communities from the Subarctic Pacific Ocean - Lowphox_04 viral metaG | ecosystem: Environmental > Aquatic > Marine > Oceanic | place: Subarctic Pacific Ocean | collected... | reverse complement strand
TTATTCCTGCTACTGATGAAGTAGTACAAAATTTTAGGATACAATCATGGCATGTATCTCAATCTGTAGATGCCTTTACAGCTGCCTCGGATTATGATATTTCAATTAGTGGAAGCCTTACAACATCAGGAAGCGTAACTTTTGAAGGATTAAGTACTACCACGGGCCAAACTGATGTTTTAGTTTTAGATGGTGATATTGTTAAAAAACAAGTAACAACCTTAGGTACTAGCGGTACTTCAGGTACTAATGGTACTTCGGGTACTAACGGTACCTCAGGCACAAATGGTACTACAGGTACTTCAGGTACAAATGGTACTTCAGGTACAAATGGCACTTCAGGAACTAATGGTACATCAGGTACAAATGGTACATCAGGTGCAAATGGTACTTCGGGTACAAATGGCACTTCAGGTACAAATGGTACTACAGGTACTTCAGGTACGAATGGCACATCTGGAGTAAATGGAGCTGATGGAGCTGCGGGTGCAGCAGGCACTTCTGGTACATCAGGAACTGGAGGGAGTAATGGGGATTTAGCATTTACAGAACCTGGTAGTTTTACAGCTTCAAGTATAAGTGACTATTATTTACCTGAAACCTCAACTTGGAATCTCCAATTTGTTGATGGATCTGCCCCAACTTTAAATGGTAGAATATCAATAAATAATACTGAATCTGAATTAGTAACTTCTATTAAAATTGCCGTAAATAATGCCTCTTCAGTTAATGAACCTAGTATATCTAAAATAGTAAAAGGAAGTGAAATTAGAATAGGTACTACAGGTGTTGGAGAAGCAGCATATGTAGCTAATTCAGATGCTGTGTTTGCCCAAGGAGCAGGACTTTATATATATTATGTAGTAAATGTATCCTTTAAAAGAAATACATTTGGTAGTGATCAAACTTTCTCAGATGGTGGAATTGATGATTTCTCAATTCGAAACCCTTTAAATATTCAAATAGGACCAGGATATTCTAAACACCAAATAACATATTCTTCAGATATAGCTTCGGGAACACAAACACATGAGTTACCTATAAGATTTTTAAATAGTACTTCATGTGATGTAGGGGATATTTCTATAGTAGAATTTAAAGGAGTTCCAGCAAATGGTACTTCAAGTGGTGGTTTTGTTGAACTTGCTGCTATACAATATCCTACAGTTAGTGGATCCTCTAATGAAGCTCAATCAAATTACTCAGTAGCTCAATCTCCTTTTACTACAGGGTCAGGGTTTATAACCCTTATGACGGCTCAATCAGGATCTCTTCAGGGATTTGTTTTGCTAGGAAATAATCAATATGTATAATAAAATATATGAATTGGTTATATAATGAAAAAGAAATTACAGACATATCACAATTCCCTCTAAATACATTTGGGTTTGTATATGAAGTGATTACACCCGAGGGTAAAAAATATATTGGAAAAAAAGTTTTATACCACAACCAAAAGAAAAAACTCACTAAAGCAGAATTAGCAGAGCAGAATGGTCGTGGGAGAAAAAAATCTTTTAAAATTGTTCAAAAAGAAAGTGATTGGAAAAAATATTATGGATCCAATAAACATCTCAAAACTCAGATAACTAAAGGTGAAGTTACGCTGGAAGATTTGGATAAACAAATTTTAGAGATAGGCTTTAATAAAAAACATCTTACTTATTTAGAAACTAAATATCTATTCCAGTTAGGAGTATTAGAAAAACCCGATTTATACTATAATGATAATATTTTAGGTAAGTTCTTTACTAAAGACTTGGATATCTAACCTTCCCAATGTATATTCACATTCATGGTAAATCACTTACTAGTAACTCTAGTTGATTCTGTATTAGGAAAAGGAAAAACCACATCCAGAGGTAATTATGCTTACCATTGTCCTTTTTGCAAACATCAGAAACCTAAATTAGAAGTCAATTTTACGGAAAATAAAAAGGGCCATAATCCTTGGCATTGTTGGGTATGTAATACTCGAGGTAAAACTATACCTAATTTACTTAAAAAAGCGGAAGCATATGATAAAATTGCTGAAGCAAAAAGATTAATCCCCCAGGGTTCTTTTGTTGAAGAAACAATAGTAAAACATGATTTATCTCTCCCTAAGGAATTTACTAGATTTATAGATAAACCAACTAGTCTAATGTCCCGCCATGCTTTAGCATATCTAAAAAAACGAGACGTTTCAATGGAAGATATGATTAAATATAATATGGGATATTGTGAAAGTGGGGAATACCAAAACATGATTATTATCCCCTCTTATGATGCTAATGGTGTATTAAATTATTTTACAGCAAGAAGTTTTGAAAAAGAACCCTTCCGCAAATATAAAAATCCATCAGTATCTCGTGATATAGTACCGTTTTAAATGTTTATAAACTGGAATTGCCCGTTAGTATTATGTGAAGGACCATTTGATGCTATAGCCATTAAAAGAAATGCTATCCCGCTGTTAGGAAAAAATATTCAATCTAACTTAATGAAAAAAATAGTATCATCTAAAGTTGAAAAAATATATATTGCTTTAGATAGTGATGCTATAAAATCCGCCTTAAAATTTTGTGAAATGTTTATGAATGAAGGGAAAGAGGTTCATTTAATTGAAATGGACGATAAAGACCCTGGGGAGTTAGGATTTAAACGTTTTACTGAACTTATTCAAAAGTCTGTTCCATTAACTTTATCTGGGCTTTTGAGTAGAAAATTATTTATATGAGTACTTTAAAAAAACATTATGGTCGTATTTTAGAAATATCCGATGACCATAAACAAATCACCCTTCCAGATGGAAGATATTATCAACGAAATGGTGAATATTATCCTTCTGTAACTTATGTGTTAAGTCATTACCCTAAAGGTAAATTTTTTGAAGATTGGCTTAAAAAAGTAGGATATGCTTCGGAATATATTGTTAAAAAAGCAAGTGAAGAAGGTACACAAGTTCATGAGATGATTGAAGATTATCTTAATGGTAAAGAATTAAAGTTTTTGGAATATGGGGTTCCTATGTATCCTACTAATGTTTGGCAAATGTTTTTACGATTTGTTGATTTTTGGGAAGAATATAAACCCACATTAATTGAAGCCGAAGTTCATTTATTTTCTGATAAACTTAAAATTGCAGGAACTTGTGATATGGTTTGTGAAATTAATGGTGAATTATGGGTTGTAGATTTTAAAACATCTAATCATTTACAAACAACTTATGATTTACAGACCGCTATATATTCTCAATGTTTTGAAGAATGTTATGGCAAAAAAGTAAATAGATCTGGTGTTTTATGGTTAAAATCCTCTAAACGAGGTCCTAAAAAAGGTGTTATGCAAGGTAAAGGGTGGGAAATGTATGAATCAAAACGTTCCCAAGAAGATAATATAAATATTTATAGAGCAGTTCGTGCTTTATTTGATATTGAAAACCCAAAACACAAACCAGCATTTACAGAATTCAGAACTACAGCTAAAAGAGATTCGTAATATTTATGGTAAACATTTTACTGTGAAATTATTTGATATCTTACAAGAAATAAAGGGTAAACCTAAAGCTATTATATTAGCAGGTGCCCCTGGAGCAGGAAAGGGATATATTCTAAGAGGTTTAAACTTAGGAAATTTAAAAACATTAAACGTAGATGACATTTATGTCCCTATGTTAAAAAAAGCTAATATAACATTAGATTTAAAAAACGCTACTCCTGAAGAAAGAAGTGCACAAGCTAAAGCTATGGCAGCTGCTAATAAAGAGTTTAAGGGAGATTTAGCTACAACTATTGAAGGTAAACAATCTTTTATTTTAGATGGTACTGCAGCTTCATATAAAACAACTTCTAATTTAAAAAATGAATTACAAAAAGCAGGATACGAAGTATTTATGCTTTATGTTTATACTGATTTAGAACGCTCCTTAAAACAAAACCAAGACCGATTTGAAAAATCAGGAGGTAAAGATAGAAGTCTAGCCCCAGGCATAGTAATGAAAACTTGGATGGATGTAACCAAAAACTTTACTCCCTATAAAGAATTATTTGGTAACAATTTTGTTTCGGTTGCTAATACTTTAGGAGATGAAAAATTAACTAATTTAGAGGATATAGTAACTAAATATCTTACACCTTTTGACCCTAAAGGTACTAAACCTAAAACACCTAAAGAACAAGCTAGATCAGATGCTCGAAAAGCTAAAGATGCCAAAGAAATAAAGGCATTATTAAGTGATGAAGGAGTAAAAGATATTATAAATACCTCTGTATCTGCCGAGGAGGCTCAATCTAAATTAAAATCCTTTTTATCATGAATGATTTAGTTAAAGCATTAATAGAAGGTCTTATAGACGAAAATGATTTACCTAACAAAAAGGAAGTAATAGGGATGTTTGGAGGAGGCTTTAAACCCCCTACAGTAGGTCATTTAGAAGTAGTAAAACGAGCCTTAAACGAAAATCCCGAAATAGATAAAATGATTATATTGGTGGGAAGTGGAGTAAGAGACTCTATTAGCCAAGAAGAATCAGTAGCTATTTGGAATATCTATAAAAAATATCTGGGAAGTAAAGTTGAAATAATTCCCTCCCCCCCAGGTAAAGCTCCTATTGGGGATATATATTCTTATGCTAAAAAAAATCCTAATAAAGATATCTATTGGTTTATTGGTGCTAGAGAAGGAAATGAAGATGATTTCCAAGATATAGAAAAACGTACCCGTTCGCTTCGTAAACTTGTTTACCAAAATGTAAAAGTTAAACCAATAGTAACGGCAGGAGCCGTTAGTGGTACTAAAGCTAGACAAGCCTTATTAGCAGGAAATAAAGAAGAATTCATCCAATTTTTACCAGATATCCCCGAAATTAACCAAATCTGGGATATGTTATCTGACATAATGGCCGAAAGAATTTCATTTAAACCTGAATTTACTAAAGATGAAGTAGAATTTATTGAGGATGAAGTTGATAGTGAAATGCAACCTGAAATTGATATAGATTTATCTTCTAATCACTTTTTTGATAGGTTAAATGATCCTCGTAACTATCCAGATATTGAACCTTTTGAAATAGAAAATTTCTTTGATAAATTAGCTGACAAAAAAGACGAATTTATTAAATTTTTACAAAAGTATAAAGAAGTAGTAGCTAAAGATAGGGAAACTAATATTAATATTCCTTTTATGAAAATAGCAAATAAAGCTATTGCTAAAACTATTATGCGTAAAAAGAATTTTTTAAGTTCTACTCCTGTTTTACCTTTACAAGAAATAAGTTATGATGGTGAAACTACAATGCAATCTCGTTATATAATAAACCAACTTAAAGCTAGTTTAGGTAATTATTATGAAGAAGAAACAGTAGGAAATTTAAATGGTGTAGAATATACTTTAGAATTTAAGTTAAACCCTGTAAAATCTAAAGATTTAGGAAGTACACCTTATCTTTTAGATGCTGCTGGGGGTAAAAATAGCATAGAATTAGTAATAAATTACGTACCATCTTCATTACCCCAGTCGTTTAATGATTTGATAGCTGAACTTAAAGACACTTTACGTCACGAATTAGAACACGTTGGTCAGGAAAATTTTGAAAAAGGAGTTAGAATAGGTAATGTTAAAAATGATGCTGATCTTCCACTTCCTGAATATCTTACTCTTGATTATGAAATCCCTGCTTTTATAAGAGGGTTAAATAAAAAAGCTAAAACTAAAAACATTTCATTAGGGCAAGCTATAGATGAGTTTTTCTTAGAACGTGCTGAAGAATTATCTTATGAAGAAGAAGCATATGTAAGACGTAAATGGGCTGAATGGATAAGAAAAAATTTACCTACAGTTCAACTAGATGAAAATAGTAAAGTAAAAGATCCTTATGGAATAAATGCTTATGCTCGTGAATTAGCTTTAGGATTAGAAGAAGGAGACACATATGAAAAAATGGCTGCTAAAGGTAAAAAAGCAGGTAGTTTAAAACAGGGTACAGTTAGAAAAAGATTAGGTATCCCTAAGGATAAAAAAATTCCATTATCACTAATTAAAAAAGAAATTGCTCGTTTGAAAAAAATGGATAAAGACCCAGATAAAAAAGGAGCTCAATTAGGTGATAAGAATCAAAAATATTATAAAGCACTACAATTAGCTAAAACACTAAAAACTACAACTAATGTTAATGAAGCTGATCCTAAAAAAGGTACAGGTAAGAAACCAAAGGGTAGTGGACGTAGACTATACACAGATGAAGACCCCTCTGATACAGTAGGTATTAAATTTTCCACTAGACAAGATATAGTTGATACTTTATCTAAGGCTTCTTTTAAAAATAAATCTCATGCTCGTCAATCCCAAATAATAAATTTAATACATCAAAGGGTAAGAGCAGCTCTAAATAGAACTAAAGATCCAAAAAAGAAAAAACGTTTACAAACTGCCTTTAATTATATTAAAAACCGTAAAGAAGCATCTAAGGCTAAAACTAAACGTCTTCAAGCCCAAAAGAAAAAGAAAAAAGCTAATGAAATCAAAGGGGGATTTGGTAAAGGAAATGTAGGTACTAGATATAGGGCAATTTATAAAAAAGGAGATAAATTTTATTATGACCAAGAGGATGCTTTGGGTCAGGGTATAAGACAAACATTTGGTCCTTTTAAAACTAAGGAAGCAGCAAAAAAGAAAATGCAATCTTTCGCCCCAGCTATAAATTATAGGGATATAACAGAAAATGTAGCTCCTAATCACAATCAAAAATCATCTCCTTATGGATCTGGATATAAACCTTTGAAAGAAAGTTTAATGTCTTCAATTTTATCATTGACTCAATATATGAATAATAATGGTTTAAATTTAAAACCTTATCCTAAATTGAAATTTATTGATGATAATAAAGAAAATGCTGAAAATATTTTAGGTAGAACTGCTTATTATGATCCAAATCAACAATTAGTAGCTTTATATACTATGAATAGACATCCTAAAGATATTTTACGTTCATATGCACATGAATTAATACACCATCATCAAAACTTAAATAATACTTTAAATTATAGTAATACTACTAACACAAATGAAGATGATGCCTTAGATAAAATTGAACGTGAGGCTTATGAAAATGGTAATATTATGTTTAGAAACTGGGAAGACTCAATAAAAAATGAAAACTAAAGAATTTATAAAAGCAGTAAATGGAGAGTTTGATATAGAAACTCTTGAATTAATGCAGGGATTAATTAATAAAAGATTAACTTTATTAAAATCTATGCAAGATATAGCAGTTAAAAAACAAATAAAAGGTTTCAAAAAATGAATAATGATAATGTTTTAAAAAAAGAATTCTCTAAAAAAGATGTACAGCGTGCTCGTAATTTAATTACGGGTAATACTAATGCTCGTACAACCGAAGGAGTGGGTTATAGAAAAAAATATGAACATCACGTAGAAGGCGATGTGTGGGAAGAAAATGGTAGAAAATGGACTATTAAAAATGGCCTTAAACAGAATATTACTAAAATGGACAAATTTAAAAAGATGGGTAAAATGCCCCTATTTTGTCCTGAATGTGGTACTTTAATGAATGATGGGTTAGATAAAAAAGTATACCCTGCCTACCAAAAATGTCTTAATTGTGTAGTAGATTATGAAGCTGAATTAAAAAAGCAAGGTAAGGATCAAGAATATTTTGATGGATTACATAATAGCCATATATCTAATATTCAAAAAGAATATACAAACTTCATAAACGAAAAATTTACTGAATCCAGTGATAGTTATATTACCGAAAGAGGTGATAAAGAAAGTTGGAAAGGAGGCATATCTAAGGAACAACTTGAAAAAGAACTCAAAGAAGGCATAGAATTTCTTGAAAATTTAAAAGTTAAATAATTTTATATATTTATCGATAACATGGCTATTAACGAAGGAACTTGTGGATATAATATGGATGCTAAAACTGGCAGAAAACTTACTACCCCTGGTGGGTTAAATGAGGATTTTATTAAAGAATCCATTAAATCTGTTTTATCTGAAAAAAAGAAAAAACTTACAGCTCTTAATGGACTTAAAGAAACAATTAAATTCGTAACAGAAAATAACCCAGGATTTACTAAGGAAGAAATAACAAAAGAAATCCAGGAAATTAAAAAACTTGGAGAAAACTTAACTGAAGGATTATGTACTCGAGGTAAGAATTATATAGCTGCACGTAAAAGAGCAGGTGAAAAATCCTCGGCTTACCTTTCAGGTAGAGGAGTTAAGGTTTGTAAGGGTCAAATTAAGGGATCTGATGGTAAAAGAAAAAAAGGATAATGACACAAGAACGCATACAGGAAGTTATCCAAGAGTCTTTACGTGACTGGTTTAAAAAAGAAAACTGGGTGCGTATTAATACTCAAGGTAATATTACTGGTCCTTGTGGTACTATGAAAAAAGGTAAAGCAACAACAAGATGTTTGCCTAAAAAGAAAGCTCAATCTTTAACTAAAGCTGAAAGAAAAGCCACAGTAGCTAAAAAAGTTAGAGGTAGTAAAAAAGGTAAACAGTTTGTTAAAAATACTAAAAAAGCAACTTTTAAAAAGAAAAAATAATGAAAAAGTCCGAATTTAAAGAATATCTTAAGACTGAAATTCTTAAAATGAATGAAGCTACCAAAGAAGAGGTAGACATGCAGAAAGAACTTAATGCCGAGTTAGAAAAAACTAAAGAATTAACATCTACAATGGAAGGTAAAGTAAAAAAATCTGAATTTAAAGAATACCTTAAAAATGAGATTTTAGCAGAATTTCATGGTAACATTGACCCGGGAATAGAACCTAAATCTTTTTTAAGAAAAAAACCGGATTATGTTCAACTTGAACAGGAAGAAGAAGTTGATGTAGATGTTGATGTAACAGATGATGTAGAAGTTGATGTTAAACCAACAGGGGAAGAAGTTGAACTTGATGGAATGACGGATGCCTTAGTAGCTATAGCTAGAACTGCTAAACAAGCCGGCTACATTGAGCTAGCTAACCAAATTCTTAATTCAGCTAAATTTGCATCTAAAACTCAATTTGATGCTATAACACCTGAGGTATAATGGCTAAGAAAAAAACTAAATTAGATAAGATGTCTAAAAAAGAAAAGACATCATTAGCTTATGCTTTAGCTACTAATTTAGCTAAACATGGTAAACCTCAAACCCCTAAAAATGAACGCAAGTTAACTAAGGGTGAAGAGGGTAAAAAAGAAAAACATGTAATGAAATTTAAAGACTCTTTTGATCTAGAAGAACAATTTTCAGATAAACATGATAATCATCCTGCTTTAAAGGGAAAGCAAGCTAAATTACCTGATGCACTTCAAAAAGCAATTATTAAAAAAACAGGAGGCAAAGTAGATGAAGGTATATTAATGGCTTTAGCCCAGCAAGTAATGAAAGATAGAGATTTAAGATCTAAACCTAAAACTGCCAAAGAAGAATTACCTAAAAACTATAATTTTTACACAGGCAAGTTTAATGAGGATATAGATTTAGGTCACCAAGATGATGAACCCTATGCTCTTAAAAAAGATCTTTATAAAATTGCTAAATATGCTTCTGATTTATATGTGATGGTAAATAATTTTGATGTTGAAGGAATGGAAGTTGATTTTCCTCATTGGTGGCAATCAAAAATTATAAAAGCAAAAGATATGATTATTTCTGCTAAGCATTATTTAGATGGAGAACTAACAGTACCTCAAATAGATATAACAATAGGAGAAGACATGGATATTAATGATCCTATTTTAGTTAAACAAAGAGCAGATAAAATGAAGCGTGAAAAAGAAACTAATACTCCTAAACCTAAAAAATCTATTAATCCTAATTTTAATATGGTTAAAAATGCTTCTAAGATTAAATTTTTAGAAAGAGAAAAAGCCCAATTAATGAGGGATATGGAACAAGAAGCAGAACCAGAGGGAGGACCTATTGCGGACAGATATGGTGCTCAATTAAATCGCATTGATAGGGCCATTGATAAATTAAAAAAATCTCCTACTGTAAAAGAAGGATTACCTAAAGGATTTTTTGATAAAGCCATGAAAGCTAAAGATGAAAAAGTGAATGAAGACTATGATTCATTAGTTAATAAGTTAAAAAAACAAGGCAAATCAGAAAAAGCAGCTAAAGCAATTGCAGGTGCTGTAGCATCTTATAAAGCAAAGGGTGGGGGAAAGGGCCCAACAGCAAAACAAAAATAAATAATGCAAAAATCTGAATTCATAGCGAAAATTAGAACATTAGTAAAACAGGTTTATGCTGCTAAGACAGATCAACCTGAAATTGCTAAAAGTAAATTTCCAATGATGGATAAATTTCCTCCATTAAAGGATATAATGGATGATTTATTTGATTTTCAATATGAACCTTTTGTAAACGATATACAATGGGTAGCACCTCGCCCAACTACCTTTAGAGTTATGTTAGTAAATGGAGCTAATTTTTATTTGATATATGATGGTGATGATGAAGATAAAAAATTATTTACAGCTCAAGTAGCAGGTAAAAATTATTACTTAGAATCTCTTCCTGGAGAACAACAAGCAACCGAAGCTATAGCTCGTCTATTAAGATTTAATTACGCAGCTATGGGTAAAGAAGAAGAAATTGAAGATGAAGGTTTAGAAAGTGCTTTAGGAGGTGAAGAATCAGAAGAAGTAGATGTAAATGTTGATGTTGAACCAGCAGTCCCAGAATCAGTAGAAGATTTATAATATGAATTTTAATTTAAAAAAATACCTTAAAGAGGGAAGACTACATGAAGATGTTATGTCTTGCCCCCTCCCAACTCAAGATCTAGAGTTAAATACTAAAAATCGTAATTCTGCTATTAAAGCAGAATACATTCAGTATGGCCCTCTTAATTTAAATGATACTGAATATTGGAAAAGAGCAGCAAAACATTGGAATACCACCGTAGAGGTTGCTAAAGAATCAAAATGTAAAAATTGCGTTGCTTTTGATATATCTAAAAGAATGCTTAAATGCATGCCCGGATCTGTCCAAAATGATGGATATTTAGGATATTGTTGGATGCATAACTTTAAATGCCACAGCGAAAGATCTTGCTTTACTTGGGCATCAGGTGGTCCTATTGATACAGATAAAGTATCTTATGAATGGCAAGAACGTAAACAACAAACTTAATGGATTTATTTGATAAATTTTTTAAGAAATTTTCATACAAGTTCCCTAAAGGATATCCTGACATTAATGATGTTCAGGATATGCTTATGTTAGAGGGTATGATAAAATCTATATTAGGAGAAAATTTTAATCCTCTTAAATTTTTTGATTTACAAAAATATGGAGGACCCCGACTCAAAATTTTAGATAAAAAAATTCAAAACGGTGAACTTTTTGATATGGTATCGGGTGAAAAAATAGTATTAATGTATACTAAACCCGAATATGAAGAATTATTTAAAAATGCTGACGCCGCTGCTATAAAAAAAATAGGAGGACCTAAAATTAATTCTATTCTCTTTTTTAGGGATAAAAATAATAAAGAGTATGCTATAAAAGATTTGCTTAAAAATACTGATTTTGGAGGTAGGGGAGTAGGATCTGGAACTAAAGCTGAAGACATTGCCTTATTAGATATATCCAACCAATTAAAAGAAATTGGACCAGTTACTGTAGTCTTAAAAGAGGGAGGTAAATCTTATAAGGGAATAGACGGTGCTACTACTTTTAGAGGTACTCCAAAAGCAGATTTTTCGTTAGATGCTGGAGGTGAAGAATTAATTTTTATCTCACATAAAGACGGTAAAGGCCCTAAAGATTTTCAACAATATGGGGGATTTAAGGGTATTAACCAATATACAGAAGTTAAGTCTTTTGTAGAAGATGTAAGGAAGTTAACAGGGGGTCAATTAGAAAGAGGACAATCCTTCAGAAGAAAAATTTCTGATGAAGAAATTAAACTTAAATCTGTTTATGGTTTAAATTTTGGAAATGAACCCGGACTTAACAATTGCCAAGTACTTCTTCAAGGTCCCTTAACACTAGATCGTTTAGAAGATAATACTTATTTATTAGATGCTACTCATAAAATAATAACTCCAACTTTACCTTCTGGTGAATATGAGCCCTATTTATATGTAACCTTTAGAAGTGATAGAAATAATGAAGGAATAAAAGATGCTAGATTTGGAGTATACCCAGAAGCATATAAACGATCTGCTGTAGAAATATAATATTTATAAACATGCTTAAACAATACATTCAGGAGGCAATAAGAGGCTATGGGGCACCTAAAAAATCATGTTCGTGTGGTTGTGGGGGTTGCAGTGACCCACAACCTAAACTTGCATTATTGGAGAGTAAAGCGCCTATAAGCGAAGGTCTCCGCTATCACATCGATAATGGCATTTCATTGCAAGAGAATGTATTTAGAATAGGATCTAAAAAATATTTACAATTATTTGCTGAAGCAAGAATGCTCCTTGAGTGGGGTACTATTAGCTTAGATGAAAATAGTAAATTTCTTATTGAAAATACTGACATTGGTAAATTTGGAGTTTACGAAGGTAAAAAAGTACCACTTGATTTACCTATGTTAAATGAGTGGAATTTAGAAGAAAATAAAAAGAAAAAGAAAAAAGATCCCCCAATCGGTAAACCAATGCGTTCTTCTTCTGGGGGTAAAGCTTATAAAGTTTATGTTAGAGATCCTAAAACCAAAAAAGTTAAAACAGTACGTTTTGGTTCTGGTGGTTTAAGAGCTAAAATTAGAAACCCCAAAGCAAGAAATGCTTTCTCTAAAAGACATGATTGCCCCAATAAAAAAGATAGAATGAAAGCTTCATATTGGAGCTGTAACCTCCCAAGATATGCTCCAGCTCTCGGTCTTGGTCCTAAAATGAATACTTTTTGGTAATGAATAATTTTGATTATAAAAAATACGTATACAATAATCCTCTCTTAAAAGAAGAATTAAAGGATAATGGCCCTGAAGAAAAAGCATTTGATACTGAGTTTGATACTTTAGGAGATCAATTAGCAAAGGCTATTGAAGGTGAGTTGGAGGGTAAAGCAAAAAAATTAGATGAAGTAGCAGGTATAGTAGGTATACTAGGCTATATTCTTTTATCTAATACAGTAGCCAATATGCTTGCTAAATTTGCTCAAAAACAAGCTAAAAAATATGATTGGGGCAAGGGCCAAGAAGCTGCTAAAAATATTTACAAATGGACTCATGATAATGAAAAAGCCTTTCAGGCTCCTATTAGAAGAGTAGTTGCTTTATTTACTAAGGATCCTAAAAAACAAGACCAAATAGCAAGTATTCTTTATGCTGTTGTTATTTTATTAATGGCTGGTCAAGCAGGAGGAAATGCCGCATCTTATCTTAAAAAATCAAGTTATCTTAAAGGTGGTTTATACAGTTTAAAATCTTTAATTAAGGGTAAAGAAGTTCACACGATTTTTAAAGATGTATTATCAGATATAATATAATGCACCCTTATACTGATAATTCAAATATAAGAACATTTGCTGAAGATGTAGACCCTATGGAACTAATTTGGCATGAAGATCAAGAAGATAGAACAATAGAAGTAATAGAGGGAAATGGGTGGAAATTTCAATTTGATGAAGAAATTCCGTTTGAACTTAAAGAAAATAGTAGTTTTGACATCCCTTGTGGATATTTACATCGTGTAATAAAAGGTAATGGAAACTTAACAATAAAAATTATAAAAAAATGAATACTCAAGAGTTATTTGAACAAATCGATGCTTTATATGGAACATTTAAAGCTGAACATGAAGGTACATCTAAAGCAGCCCACGGTAGAGCTCGTAAAGCTTTAGGTGAAATTAAAAAACTTGTAACAGAATACAGAAAAGCATCTGTAGCAGAAGACAAGAAGTAAAAAACATATAGACTAGATTCATATCCTAGTCGATCTTTATAAAAAATGAGAGATGTGGCCTCAATTTGGGGTCACATCTTTTTGTTTGTATATTTACATTAATATTAATACGATAATGGAAAAAATAGTAATAATTGGAGCAGGTGTAGCGGGTGTTAATGCTGCAACTAAGTTAGTAGATGAAGGGTTTGATGGTAATATTACCATCTTAGATATGGGTAATGATCCTTACCTTCGTAAACCCGAAGAAGTAATGACAGGTTTTATGGGTGCTGGGGGTTGGTCTGATGGTAAACTTACATATCACACTTCAATAGGAGGTCATTTAACCAAATATACAGGTGATGAAAAAGCAATGGAGTTAATGGATCAAGTAATTAATAACTTTAAACGTTTTCATCCCAAACCAGAAGAAGTACAATGTTCTAATCCTGTAGCAGAACCTGATTTTATTAAACCATATTTTGGATTACGCCTATTCCCAGTATGGCATGTAGGTACAGATTATTTACATGAAATTGGTAAAAATTGGTACGACTATTTATGTTCCAAAGGTGTTAATTTCCATTGGAATACTAAAGTAACTAAAGTGTTTTTTGAAGATAACAGAATTAGTTTTGAACACCTTAATAGAGATCAAAAAGGGGGAGGCACTTTAAGTTATGACCGCTTAATTTTTGGTGTAGGCAAATCAGGTATTGACTTTGGTAAGCGCTTAGCAGAACATTATGATTTACCTACTGAGTCAAAACCCGTTCAAGTTGGTGTACGTTTTGAAGCTCCACAAAAACATTTTCAAAAACTTATTGATGTAAGTTATGATTTCAAATTATATCGTAAATTTGAAGATAAAGGTGTATCACTTCGTTCATTCTGTACAAACAACAATGCAGCTTATGTAGCACTTGAAGAAACATATGGTGATTACAGTTATAATGGCCATGCTAAGAAAGGGGAAGAACATAGAAACGATATGACTAACTTTGGTATCTTAATGGAAGTTAAAGGTATTGATAAACCCTTTGATTGGTCTCGTGAATTAGTTTCTAAAGTGCAAAAATCTACTATTGTAGAGGGTGAAGGTATGGGTGGTAAAAAAGCAGTAGGCCGTTTTGAAGCAAAATATAAAGCAGGACTTTACTACAGCCCTTCAGGTAAGGATAAAACCCTTACTTCAGAGGGTGATTGGGTAAAAGCTCATTATATTGGAGAAAAAGGTCTTCAAGAAGTAAGAGAGGCATTTAAAGGATATTTTAAATACATTGAGGATTTTATTGAGGATATGAAAAAAATATTTCCAACACTTGGAGATGATTGGGGAATTTATGTACCTGAAGTTAAATATCTTTCACCTGAACCCCTTGTAAATTACCAAGATTTAAGTTTAACTACATATCCTAATGTACACTTTGTAGG
>Ga0181369_1000247_pt1 | contig 15362 bp, 24 predicted proteins | sample LowvirmetaG_8_FD_130088 | JGI IMG/M metagenome (GOLD analysis project Ga0181369, IMG submission 130088) | Marine viral communities from the Subarctic Pacific Ocean - Lowphox_04 viral metaG | ecosystem: Environmental > Aquatic > Marine > Oceanic | place: Subarctic Pacific Ocean | collected... | reverse complement strand
AGCAAAACCAGCCAGAATTTATTATTTACGAGACTTTTTCTAAGGAGTCTTAGGCGAAAGAAATATTATTTTCTTCTAAATATAGATCAAACTCTTCTTGATCATCATAAAGAATCAAAGAGTGAGGCGAAGCTATTGTCCCGACGCACTGAGTCGGAGAACTTAAAATCTTTTTTGTGGGCATATCATATAATACCCACCAATCTTTCTCCTCCGTGATATCGTAGTCGTTTAAATTTTCTATTATTGTAAGTGACATATTATTTTAGTTGTATATTACAGTCCAATTACCCCTTGCATCGCCCGTAAGTGTATCTTTATGGGCAAGTGCGGCCGATGTCATTCCGCCATTCGCAGCGACATTGACAAACCCACCATTAGCTCCAGCAGCTACAAGAGCGGCTAACAAATCCTCTACAACAGCAGAACTAAAATCATTGTGATTTGCTATTAATTTTTTAAGAGAAGCTGGTAAAGTGGTTCCAGCCCAACCAGTTAGATTGTTACTAAAGCACGAAAATGTATGCATACTTGTATTGTTAGCTAAATTAGGAATAGAACCAGTGAAATTATTTGAATTGCACCACATCTCAAGCATATTTACGTTTGTCGATACAGATACAATTTCTCCAGTTAAATTATTTGATGCGGTGTCAAACCATTTTAATTGAGTATTGTTTGTAACTGACGGCATAGCCCCAGTAAAAGAATTGCGATCAAGTTGTAAATCTTCTAAAAACGCGCAGTTATCTACATTAGGGCAGGTTCCTGTAAAATTACTATTGTGTAAGAATATGCCCCTCATCTGAGGAGAGGAAGAAAAGTCTGGAGCTGATGGGTTAGTAAGATTATTGTCCGAAACGTCGTAATATTTAAAATTATTTGTAGCAGGTGGCACTGGAGCATCACCAGTAAAGTTATTAAATGGCACATTGAAAGCGTGCATATTAAGTTGTCCACTTATCACTGGAATAGAACCAGTAATTTGATTATCATCAGCTCTAAATTTATGATACTGCTTATTGCTCATATCCATATCCAATGCTGAGATATGATGACTCATCACCCTAAAGTCAGTTAAGTTAGTGAACTTAGTTAATTGCATAGTCCCTTTAAGTTTTGGCCCCCCATTCCTAGTAATATGCAATTGGGTTATGTTTTCTGGGTTTTCTATCGATACTCTTGGCATATTTTTATTTACACTAAATAATTAGGCGCTATCATATTAAAAATTCCAGCGATATCCAACGAATGCTTTGTTTTTAAAAACGTCAGCGTCTTTGTTCAATAGGTGCAAACCTTGATAACCAATTTCAGCATAGTGGCTCTCGTTATATTTCCAAGAAAAAGTTATACTCGACATGAACACTTCTTCTTCACGTTCTAGTCCAGCATTATACCGATTACCAATATCTTTATATGAGGTAAGTAGATGGGCTCCCATTACGTTTACTTCAAGTTTTGGTGTGATTGGATATTTTATCATAAGAGATGTTTTTAAATTCTCTTTCATGTTCCAATATGCTACAGATGAATCCAGCACTTCATAAACGGTTCCTAGTAAAATCACTGTGCCTTTTTCGGTAAAGTATGTTATATTCGCACCGTATGTAGGAGTTGAATATTCGGTTAGTGTTCCGTATTGATCTTCTATCAATGCATCGATAATACCATAATTAAATTTTATGATTGTTGATGGATTCATTATATACGAAAATTGTGCATAATACGCATCAGTATCAATTGCTCCACGATTTCCGCTATAATCTAAAAATGATTTCTTGCCTATTAACTCTAAAATAAAACGTTTGCCAAGAATTTGTTCTGCGCCAAACGTGAATGTATCTTTAGTAAAGTCACCGTTAGTTAATTCATTACCAACTCCTACGGGTAAGTTTTCTGACCAGCGTTTGATATGGTTCTCATAGCCACCTTTAACTTTTAATAGATGCCTAGGTTTCCATGTCAGCATGTACGAACTCTTATATATGAAGTAAGTTACATCTAGATCATCATCAAGGTCGCTCGGCTCCCTTTCTAAATGAGAGAATGAATCGGAAGAATTAAGAATAAGTTTCGGTGTTATTTCGTATTGGCCTCTGATGCCAATGTTGCCGAATATTAATGTTTTGTTATCAACACTTCTGTTTCTTATTTCTGGTTGAGCTTTTAGATTTATTAAGTCTCTAAAGAATTTGCCTTCTACCCCTAGCGATTGACTGAAGTAAAAGGTTGATGTTTGATTAGGCGTTCCAGCCGCCCGCATAAATACATTATCATCGTAGAATATTCTACTAAATGAAGTAAGCTTAAACTTCTTCTCTGCATAGAGAGTAGACGCTATTAATAACAAAACTATAAGAAACTTACGCATTCTTCCTGCCAATTGCGACATACAAGAATGCGATCCAACCAAAGATCAAAGCATAGGTCGATGATTCAGGCACAGTAGCGAATGTTAAAGCGCTTGGCCCGTTTATTTCAATATCCATTGAGCCGAGAGCATCGGGTTGAAAAGAAGTAAACACGACCAGATATTGCTTTTCTTCTAAGTCAAATAGACCATCAAATGCGCCTTCACCTATACCAGTGCCTTGACCGCTAGTAAGATTTTGTCCTCCTCCCCATCCAAAAGTAGATGATGAGTTAAAGATTTCTGGCGCCGATGTTATGGCGTTACTTAAATCAAAATTGTCGGCATCATATAACAATATTTGTGTATCAGTCGTAGAGCCAGCTGATCCTTGTAATGAGCTTGAATAATTAGAGAAACGAAAATCATCGCCTGCGCTATCAGGAGTCATGTATATATACTCGTAATATGTACGCTGAGTTTCTGAACCAGCAAAACCTGTAATGTATTGGTCGTTTTCTAAGACGACATCTAAGTCGTAGTAAGAATAATTTTGAGTTTGACCAGTGAGTGGTCCGAGTATGCTAATGCTAGCAGATGCCGATGTCGCGAGTAATAGTAGTAATGTAATCAGTTTTTTCATTTTTTAAATATGTTTTTAATAAAGTTAATTGCGTCGCCCAATAAGCCAAAAAATCCAGATTTTTTTTCGCCCTTGGGGAGAATGTGAAACACGATAGATAAAATACCGATTGTGGCTATTGCCATCTTGAGTAAATTACCTTTTGCTAATTCTATTATTTCTTGTATCATTTTTTATGTGGTTAAAGGGTCAGATGGAGATACTACAATAGCATCGTCTGGTGTTATTACTTCTGGAAGTTCTGTTTCAATAATTTCTCCAGTGTCATTGCTCTCTATGTCTGAGTGCGGTTTAATTGGGTCTAGTTCGTCGATTGGAGCTTCTTCTGCCTCTGCTACCTCTGGGGCTTCTTCGACGGCTTCTTGGTCTGTTTCTGTTGATTCTGGCTCTACTTCTTCAACGGCTTGCTCAGGCTCTTCTTCTGGCTCTTCAGCCTCTTCTTCATCATCTCCCCCAAATAGTCCAAAAAAACCACCTTTCTTCTTTTTCTTAGGCTCCTCCTCCGCTTCTTCTACGGGTTCTTCGGCTTCCTGTTCAGATTCTTCCTCTACAACTTCCTCAGATTCTTTTGGTTCTTCCGTATCCTCTGATTCTTCAGTTTCTTCTGCCTCGTCTGATTCTTCTATCTCTTCGCTCTCCTCGGCTTCTTCTGATTCTTCTGAATTTTCTTCTTTCTTAGCTTCTCTTTCTTCTCTTTTTGCCGCCCTCTCTTCTTTGGCCTCTTCTCTCTTGGCTTCCTTTTCTGCTTCCGCTTCAGCTTCTTCTGTGGCTTCAGCCTCTGCTTTTGCTTCAGCCTCTGCTTCTTCCGCAGCTTCCTCAGCCTCTATTCTTTCCTGCTTTTCTTCGACAGTTTCCATATCATCTGCCACTTCTAATAAGCTTTCAGATGCAGATTCTAAAGCTCCACCTACCACTGGTATACTTTCAATGATTGGTATGCTATCAATAAGGTATGCGGCGTTTTCTATAAAATAATTGTTAAATGTTTGCCCATATTCAACTTCGATCTCTCTGACTATCTCGGTAAATTCTTCTGTTGAATCAATAACGGTTTCAGCTTGGAAATATGTAGCGGAACTCATTGCTATTACTCCAGCCGCTCCAAGACCTTGGACATTACTTACTATTTGACCAACATATTGACCAGCTCCCTCTAATGCACCGCCACCCGCTGAAGACGCACTTTGGCCAGCTTCCTTGGCTAGAGTCCCAGACCCAGGCTTTTTTTCCTCTTCTTCTGGTTCTTCCCATTCAAAGGCTTCGACTCCGCCTTCCTTCATAATCACCCACATAGCCTCTTTTAGCTTAGCCTCATCTGGGTCATAAGGAGGTTTGCAGAATTTTTTTACTATTCTTTGTGCTTCTTCTGGAGAAAGTTTCTTTGGCATAAAAATATTTACACCACGACACTATAAATTTAACCCCAACTTACATAATAACTCGAAAATAACGTATTTCAACTTTTTTTTTAAATTTATTTAAAAATAAACCCCTTTTTTACTTGACTTTGTCCCTTTTTATGAGATAATAGATTATATGGCTAAAACTACAAAACCAGGTGCTGATTTAAGAGCGCCGAATCCAACCAAAAGAAAACTCATGGGTCGCTCAAGCGGCGCACTTGTATACAACGATCATGTCGGTCATTTGGTGACTCCAAAGATTGACAAGGCTATTAAAAATAATTTAGAGAAAAAGTAATGCTATCAGAAATATTAATGGTCACGGTGGGATTTGGCCTTACGGGTCTATTTTGCATGTTTATTTATTGGTTCCTAGGTATTTTATGAAAAAATCGCTAAATAGTAGAAACAATAACCGAAAACTTGAAATCCATGAAAAGGTTATTATCGGGGTATTCATCATATGTTTTACTGCGTGCCTATTCATGTGGCTGAGTTTACTATAAAATGAGTAAAAGTAAAAAAACTTTGGCAGTAGTCAGCTACGAAAAACAAAAGAAGAAAGATAAATTATTTGCCCTTGCTTTTTGCTTGACATTATTAGTCGCATCATATTTAATTATTGAAAAATTATGAAAATAGAAATAACAGAAACACCCAGAATCACATACAGTAAAATTATTTATGTCTTTAAAGTAAAAGTAGAAGGCGTAGAGTATAAAATTGGTCGTCACGACGATGATAATGGGGCAGAAGTATATGTCGAGCCTCATCCAGAAAAAGATGAAGTTTATGATGCTATTGAAAACTTATTCCACCATGACAATTTTCATTATAACACAACTCAGGCGGGAGAAACTTTAGAAGTAGAAGGTTAATTTATGAAGAAAAAATTTAAAATTGTAGCTGTGGGATACGGCGGTGAATATGCGATTTGCACTAAAGATGCAGATTTTGTAAATAAATGGGAGAGCGAAGAAGAGTCGGATTTAATTGAAGAAGTTCAAGACACCTTCTATGATGATGCTGATCTAGAGCATGGCTTTGGCATGTATTCTGATTCTACTCTCACCGTTTATGAAATTAAAGATGGAGACGAAGAAGAAATCCAAGACGATATAGAAGTAAGTTGTCTTATAAGTCGTGAAGCTTATATCACCGACTCCGATAATGGATCAGTTCCAGTATTGCTTTTTCATGGTTCAGAGAAAGGCAATTTTTGTAGCTGGGAAGTAGAGACGGAAAACTTCGATTCAAAATTACTTGGGGCTAGTATTGTTGAAACAGATTTTGGCGAATTTGTTCAAGACCTTTATTACAATGGAGAAAAGCTAGAACTCAACGACGAGAATGTAGACACAACAGGCAAAGGCTACCATGCTAAAGTGGGATGGATGAATCCAGAGTGGCACGAAAAAAGAGAAAAATTTGAAGATAAAGAATTAATCAAGGAACTTTGGGAAGATCATTTAAAATATTCATAAAATGCTAGATGAAGAAATAATAGCTGAACTTTCTGAAAATTTACCATTCAAAATAAATACTGATTTTGGTATAGGTTCAGTACTAAATAAAAAAAAGTTATTAAATGATTTTGGTAACGCTATTATAAAAGTACAAAAAAGTAGTGAAGATTATGATTTAATTGTACACAATGATTTTCCTGTGATAAACATGTCAATAAAAAATTATGTTAAAAACTATTTAGATAAAGAGCAGGATTTATATTATTTCAAATCAGAAGATCACTATGATTTTTTGCTTGAAATAGGTTTGAAAACAAGTATACTAGATAAATATAATTTTGGCAAAGACGGCAGATTATCTTTTTGGTGGGGAAATAAAAATACAATAACTTCTTTTCACTATGACTCATACGGATTTAAAGAAGACAAGGTTATAAAAAATCTGCACGGAGAAGATTTTTACAAAAAAGCTTATGGGCATTCGGTATTAACTGTCCTTGAGGGCAAAAAGAAAGTATATATCATCCACCCCAAATATTCAGAACATTTAAAATACAGTGCTTCTCTTCAAAGCGGGGCAGCTTGGTGTCTTGAGCAGACAGAAGATATATTAAAAAATAAAAACATAAAATACGAAACATTTATATTAAACGCGGGAGAGTCACTAAACATACCAATGTTTTGGTGGCATAAAATAGAAAATTTAGAGCAGGGAATGGCTGTAACATATGGCTTTTCTCTATAAAAATATGAAATACGAACAACTAGAAGAGCAAGTTATTAAATGGGCGAAGGATCGAAATATCCTTGAAAACTCAAATGCTATCAAGCAAATAAGCAAGACTCAAGAAGAGCTTGACGAAACTCTTGATGCATTAAAGCGACTAGAACAGGGAGAAGAAAGTATCCTAGAAGTTGCTGACGGTATTGGAGATATGCTAGTAACAATTATTTTACTTGCAAAAACCGTTGGGTTAGATTCGGTTGATTGTTTGGCAGACGCTTATGACGAAATCAAGGATCGCAAAGGTAAAATGATTAACGGCTTATTTGTAAAAGAAAAATAATGAATTCCGCCAAACACATACTTTTAGATTTATACGATTGCGACATAGAGCTGATCGATTCTTCGGAGTTTGTTTTATCCACTCTCGTTAAGTCGGCAGAAATTTCTGGTTGCAAAATTTTAAATAAATACTTTCATAAGTTTTCGCCACAAGGAGTTACTGGTTTGATTTGTGTTTGTGAATCTCATTTTTCTATTCATACTTGGCCTGAGTATGGTTACTGTGCAATTGATATATTTTGTTGCAAAGACGAGACAGATAAATCTATTGAGTTTCTAAAAAAATCTTTTAAAGCTAAAAAAACCAAAACAAGAGTTATGGAAAGAAAATTCATAAATGAAGATAACTACGATAAATCTTAAAAAGAAGCTGTTTTTCAAAAAATCTAAGTTTCAAAAAATCGAAGTTTACGAATCAGAAAATTTTGGCAAATCTCTTTTTTTAGATGACATTGAACAATTTTCAGAAGCAGACGAAATAGAATACCACGATACCATGACTAAGGTTCCAATACTTATTCATGGTAATCCTAAAAAAATATTAATTATTGGTGGTGGTGATGGAGCTATCGCTAGGGAATGTATCAAATATAATATTGTTGAAAAGGTTGATCTTTGCGAAATAGATGAAGAAGTTGTCTTTGCATGTAAAAAATATTTTCCTCAAATGGCTTGCTCCTTCGGAGATCCGAAAGTTAATTTAATAATTGAAGATGCTAAAAATTTTGTTAAAACAACTGAAAATAAATACGACATTATATTAGTAGACTCTACTGACCCAATCAATCAAGCCATTCCTTTGTTTAAAAAAGACTTCTATCAAGATTTAAAAAAAATATTAAAAAAAGATGGGTTGCTCTCATGCCAAGTTCAAACCCCAGCAGTCAACCCTTTGATTGCAAAAAATGTTTATTCTGATTTATACTCTACCTTTGAATATTTAAATTTCTTTTTCTGCACATATGTAAGAGCGGGACTAAATGAAAACACATTATTTTCTTTATCACTTAACAAAGAAATAAAAATACCAAAAGATTTAGAAGAATACTTTGATTTAGAAAAGAATGGATATAAGAGAGCTAAGAATTTTTTAAATAAATTAAATTGGATGAAAAACGCTTGACAAATCAAAAACTCTAAGTAAGATACTTATTATGGCTCATAAATGGAAAAATAGTAGCAGTTGGAATCGCGGTCAACGAATTGAAAAAGAATTTGCCCCGCTTCTGCGTCAACGCGATCCGAATTACCGAAAGGCAAATAGAGAAGAACAATTTCGTCATATCGACTACTTTAGTAACTTTGGCACTATTGATGTTAAAGCTAAAAAGAAGATTAGTCGTTCGGACTCTGAAGAGCAGGATCAACTTCTTTGGGTTGAGTTCTTAAATGTTCAAGGCAGAGAAGGCTGGCTTCGCGGTCAAACAGATGTTATCGCTTTCGAGCGTGATGACGACTTTGTTTTAATTAAAAGAAATTACCTGTTAGGTATGTGCCAAGTCAAATGCGACTTGAGTAAGAAAGTAACAAATAGTAAAGATGCATTATATAAAGGCTATCAGAGAGAGGGTCGTAAAGATTTAATATCTATTATTAAGATGAGCGACGTTTTAGAATTACCACACCAAAGATGGAAAAAATAGTATTAGTAACTGGTGGCTTTGATCCACTTCATTCTGGTCACCTTGCTTATTTAAAAGCAGCAAAAAAACTTGGCGACAAACTTATTGTTGGAATAAATTCTGATGATTGGCTTTGCCGAAAAAAGGGTAAAAACTTTTTGCCAGAAAAAGAACGACACGAAATATTGTCTGCGATTAGATATGTAGATGGTTGCATTTTGTTTAACGATAGTGATGACACGGCTATTGAAGCGATAAAGAATGTTAAGATGTTATTTCCTTTTGCTCAAATAATCTTTGCAAATGGTGGCGATAGAACAACTGACAACATTCCAGAAAGTAGCATCGATGGTATCGAATTTGTTTTTGGCGTTGGTGGTGAAGATAAAAAAAACAGCAGTAGTTGGATTTTAAAAAAATATGAAAATAATTAAACCATTATGGGGGTGGTATAAAGTCATTTCCAAAAAGAGAACAAAAGGTCATAAGGTAAAATATTTATATATTGAGCCAAATAAATCTTTGTCTAATCAAAAACATTTTAAACGCTCTGAGCATTGGTTTGTCTTAGAGGGTAGTCTACATCTTGATCTAGTAATAAATGAAGTAGAGATGGCTGTGGATATGGAGAAGGGAGATTCTATTGATATACCAGTAGGGTCTTGGCATCACCCGCAAAACAGAACAGACAAGCCCTGTTTGATTGTAGAAATACAACACGGAGAAGAGTGCGAGGAAGAAGATATTGAAAGAAAGGTGTAAACTTATCTATGAAGGGAAAAATAGAAGTATTGGGGACAAACGAAGCTTTAAAAAGGCTTGAGGGATTCAAGGGAGAAGGCTCACTTACATCTGTGGACAAAGAACATCATTGTTTAATGTTGGGAGAAGAAAAGTTATTTTATCAAATATATAGGACAATTCACGCCGAAAATCACATCGAATATGAGGGTTGGTGTAGCGATAAAGAGTCTAACGTAGGACGAATTGGTATAAAATATAGCCCAACAAACTACATTATATAATTTAATTTTCTACAAATAAGAGTATTATAGTGTAAATAGTTATGAAATTATGTTTGGACTTATCACGATGTTACTATCCACACTGGGGGCGACTGGCATGGGCAGTATGCTTAAAATTGCTGGTGGCATCTTTCAGAGTATTTCAGAAGCTAAAGCTGCGAAAGAACGCAGAGAGCTTGTTAGGGATATGCAAATCCGTGGAATGGACAACGACTTTCAAAAAATGTTGGTCGGCGAAACGGACAAAGATAGCGGTATGTTCACTAGGGCTACTCGTCGTCTTATTGCTTTTATGGGGATGCTCAACTTCGCAGTCATCTCCATCCTCTGCACACTCTTCCCAAACACCACCCTCGTCACATTCACCCCACCAGAAAGCAAAGAGGCTACCAGTATCCTCTGGGGACTCATCACCTTCCCAAGCGGAAGCGAAATTACCTCTACAATCACTACTGGACACATCTCTCTTGTCGCAATCACCACTTTGGGGGCGATAATCGGATTCTACTTCACTCCTGCGGGAAGAAAAGGGTAAATAAGTGTAAATAAGAGTGAGCAAAATCGCTCACTAATTTAAAAATTTGCAAATAAAACATTATGGTAGGAGATATATTAGGCTTTATAGAACAAGTAGGCATACCAATCACAGCAGCTTTGGCGGTTGGTTGGTTTTTATTTATTATTTTAAAATTTTTGTTAGCTCAAGTTACTGACAGAATTTCTGGAATCGCTGGATCGTTACTCTCTTTAGAAAATAAAGTAGATGTGATGAATAACGATATTGTTAAGATTGATGCACAGTTTTCGTGTGCCTTTGGTTGCGAACCAAATATGGATAGAATCGCGGCGAGTGAAGGAAAAGAAGATTGTCGTGATGATTAACTTGACAAAATAACTTTTCGAGTTAGTATAGACCAAATAAACAATTATGAGTGGATATGAATTTCAACATTGGGCTGATGTAGTAACTAAATTTGGGTTTTCCCTTATTGCTATTATTGGTCTCGGATTCTTTGTGTGGCACATTTGGAAGTGGGTCACAACAAAAGTAAACCCTGCATTGGGTGACGTAGGTGCTTCTTTGGGAAAACTGAAGAAACAAATACAAGCATTAGACAATGATATGATTAGATTAAATATGAAGTTAAAAATTTTAATCCAAGAGCGTCATATCACAGATAAACATAAAAGTTCCGATGAGGACTAAAATCGCTCGCTAATAAATAAAAACGCAAATAAGTATATTATGGAAGAAACAATCATTAACGAACCAACTCTTTTTCAAGTTTTGGTTTCAAGCCCAACAACATATATTTTATTGTTGGTTATCGTTCTGACTATCATCGGACTAAAAATGGAAAAATCGTCACCGAAGTCTCAGAAGGCAAATAAGACATCATCACCTAGTAAGCCAAAGCGAGCTAGAACTAAAAAGGGCAAGTATAAGGCAGACGATCCAAAGACTGCCAAGAACGAAGCGTGGGTAGGCGGTAAAGCCCCAAAGAAGAAGGCTACCAAAAAGACTCCTGCTAAAAAGACTGCTAAGAAAGCCCCTTCCAAAAAGACACCTTCTAAGAAGGCGGTCATCAAACGCACTCCAAAAAAGGGTGGTAAGTAAACTTTTAAAAATTTAAAAAAACATTATGAATACAATCGTTATTTTCTTAGTTGGCTTTGTAGTCGGCATCCTTGTCGGAAGAAAACATACTGGTGCAGTTGAGTCTGTTGTCGGTCTTGGCAAGCGACTTATCGGAAAAAAGTAAACTTTTTTTTCTTACACAAGTAGTTCTTTTTCAAGGACTTACAGAATCGCCTCAATCGTGGGGCGATTTTTTTTGCGTTATGGTGTTGACATATAAAAAACCTGTGCTATACTGTGAGCCTATGATTATCGAAACCAAAAACAAAAACATACAGTCCCAAGGCATTGCCAAGCAAGAGTCTTGTTCTATTGACCAAGAAGATATGCGTTACATCGCATCACTCTTACGCAACAATTATAGTAACCCATTGCTCGCAACCATCCGTGAGATCGTTGCAAACGCATTGGATGTAACCAAAAGTAAGAAGGTAGAGATTCAATTACCGACTAAGATCGAACCAAACTTTATCGTGCGAGATTATGGGTGCGGTTTGAGCGAGGAAGATATGCTTGGTCTTTATACCAAGTATGGCAAGTCAACCAAGCGTGACTCCAACAATGCTATTGGCGGTTTCGGTATTGGGCGATTCGCACCTCTATCATACACCGATTCATTTATTGTTCGCTCTGTTCATAAAGGACACAAGCACTCGTATATTATTCGTGTAGACGAACACGATGACACAATCGTATCGCAGATTGAAAACACAAGCTCAAGCGAGTCTGATGGTATCTATGTGCAAGTCGGCATCAAAACAGAGGACATCTCAGAATTTTTTAAAATTTTTAAAAAGACTCTTTGGTATCGCAAAGACGCAATCAAGCTACTCAATGAAAGTTGGGGCGAGACATCAATGGGCAAGCCTCAAGAGTCTAACGAAATTTTTGATTTGTATTCAGAAAATCGTTATTGGGAAGATAAATCTCACTATGGCGATCAGCCCTATGTTCTTATGGGCGGTATTCCATACAAGGTAAACACAAACGATGAATGGTATATGTTCAAGCAAGGCGTTGTTTACAAAGCGGAGATCGGTGAGTTCAAACTGCACCACAGTCGTGAGTCTTTGGAATACAATCCACAAGTGAAGCAAGCACTCAAGAAAGCATCAGAAAAGATGTTCGATAAGCTCAACTCAACATTGAGTAGTCAAATGGATGTCGCTGAAAACTTCTATGAAGCGAGCGACATTATGTGGAAAGCCCTTGAGACATACAAACAAAGGTTTGGAAAAAAGTTAGCCGTATCTTCTAGCAAGTTCCAAGGCGTTAGCGGAGAGTTGTTCCTCAACAATCAAGTCGATAAGCGAGTAGATATCACAACTAGAGAGAATGGCAACTTGGGCTTCTCTAGCTCAAGATACCACTATCACGGCTATGAGCCAAGCTCAGATCGCATCTACATTATAGATGATGCACCAAGCCCTCGCTCGCCAAAAGCACGATGCTTATTTCTGCACGATTTTGAAGCAGAGAAAGGATTGAAAGCGAAAGGGACTGCTAAGATTGTTTTAATCACTCCAAGAGATTCTGAGCTTAAAAATTGCATACAACGAGTAAAAGACTGCGATCATCCACAAGTGAAGTTACTATCTGAATGTGAGCGAGTGATATCTGCTCGTCAGAAAACCAAGAGTTCCGTCAAGTCTCTATCGGCTATGGATATTCTAAAGTTTGGATTGGATAAAAGCTACAATCAATCTGAGTGGGCAAACAATGACGAGTGGTGGGGCATTGATACCGAAGCCGACTTTGACGATGATAACAAAACATATTATTATGTTCGTTACTACGCCAACAAGGTTCAGTTCAAACCCAACGATGGTCATCAAGAGCAAGAGCTACGACCATTTGCGTTCAAAGAAACTTGGCTAAAACAGATTGCTGATTTCGTAAAGAAAGAAACTATTTGGGGTGTTCGCTCAAACCAACTCAGTAAAATCAAAGCTAAGAAGAATTGGGTCTGCCTAGATGATGTCTACGAAGATTTGGTTTTCGAGGATGAAAAGGTCGTAAAGTATGTTCAGTATTATGAAGAAACTTCTTTGTTTGCTAACTATTGCTCCCACACTATGACTGGATTGGATAAGTTCCCAAAAGATACAATGAATGAAAATTTAAAAAATTTATTAAATTCTTATACGAATTGGGTTGGGAACAAAAGCATTGCGAACACCGCCAAGTTCAATCATCAGTATGTTCTTGATCGACTCAAGATTCGCAATCTAAGTGGCAAGTCATCAGCTAGGAAAAAAGCATTTGATAAAGCGTTTCCTATGGCGAAGTATGCTCTCCAAAAAAGTCATAATCGCGACAGTTCAGAAAACATTTCCGATGTGTTATCATATATCGGTTAGTAAGGTAATCAAAAAGTGTTGGCTAGGGGAGTGGTTGCCCCTAGTCAACCAAACCTTAAAAAACATTTGACATTCAACCAAAACCTACTACATTAAAATTATGATTACCGAAACCCAACTAGACTTCCTACCTCACGTTGCAAAGCAAGAGGCACAACAATTATCCTTCTTGGACGAGAGCAATCGTGTTCACGTTAGGAAGTTCGACAAGCGAGACGTAGAGCGTTTCTTTGAGTCGATTACCGAAGATGAAATCATCGACACCTCACTTGTGTGGGAGAAACTAAAATGCACCAACGACATGGAGCAGTTCCAAAGATGGCTATTTGCTTTCTGCTCAGTCCACACTTCTTACGAATCGAATATGCGAGGCTACCTTGCCATCAAAGACTTTACCGAATGGTTTAATCGTGACGATGTGCTGAAGCAAAAGCTGATCGAAAGTGGAGTCGGTATGTATAACAACCGCACTAAATTCATCAGTCAGTTCGCCACAAAATTTTGGCAGAACCCAAATTTATTTAAATTTAAAAAAGATCAGAGTTGGTCAGACTTCCGCAATGGTCTTGTAAAAGAGATTTTAGGATTAGGTATGGCAAAGGTATCATTCGCCCTAGAGATGATATACACCTTTGAAGCACAAGTGATGTGTGCAGACACACACCTGTTCCAAGCCTACGGCTACAAACAAGAGCTACACTCAAACAAGTATGACGAGATTGAGAAGCATTGGATAGAATTTTCTGCGATGTATAATGTATCACCTGCAATCAGCAGAGCGATATATTGGAATCGCAAGAAAGATGAAAAAGACTGCTACTATTGGGCGAAAGTGCTTGACAACCAAGCATCCGATGGTAGTATGAAAGACTAACTAAAAGTGTAAACTATAACAAAGGAAAACGTATAAAATGGCTAATTACCCATATATAGTATCAGAGGACACGGCAACACTTCTTCACGAAGGCAAGCCCTATACTCTTAATTCGTCTCATGCAAACTTCGCACCATTCAAGAGTGCTTTGATTGCAGGAGATTTTGAAACGGCAATCAATTACTTAGACATCAAAAAGCAGATTAAAGAGTTTGCCGATGGAGAGTTAAAGGTTGAAAACGGCTCAGTATATTACTACGGCACTCAGCTTCACGGCAAGGTTGTAGACAAGCTACTTGAGCTACTCGAAAGTGGTTTGAAGCTAGGCAGTCCATTCGTCAAGTTTGTGAAGAATCTGCTAGACAACCCAAGCAACAATTCTGTTGAGGAATTGTATGACTTCCTATCTTACAAGTCGTTGCCCATTGATGATGATGGCTATGTGGTAGGCTACAAAGGAGTCTGCTCTGATGGTTGGTCAAAAAGCGGAAACCTACAAACTATCGTCTTACAAGGCGAAGTGAATGAGCGTGGTCAAATCAAAAACAATGTTGGCGATGTGATTGAAGTTCAGCGTAGAAGCGTTGACGACAATCGTGAAAACAGTTGCTCACACGGCTTACACATAGGTTCATTTGACTATGCTAAGTCTTGGGCACACGATGGTCAGCTTCTATTGGTTCGCTTCAATCCTGCCGATGCAGTCAGCGTTCCAAAAGATAGCTATTGTCAGAAGCTACGAGTCTGCAAGTATGAGATACTTGAGGAAGTCGAAGTCGAAGATGATTCGGAGATTACCGAACCTTATTATGGAGTCTATACAAATGGCTTCGGAGAAGATGAGGATAACGATTATGATGAAGATTATGATGATGAGGAGGAATACGAAGATGAACAGTATTAGTGGTATT
>Ga0181369_1000245_pt1 | contig 15471 bp, 23 predicted proteins | sample LowvirmetaG_8_FD_130088 | JGI IMG/M metagenome (GOLD analysis project Ga0181369, IMG submission 130088) | Marine viral communities from the Subarctic Pacific Ocean - Lowphox_04 viral metaG | ecosystem: Environmental > Aquatic > Marine > Oceanic | place: Subarctic Pacific Ocean | collected... | reverse complement strand
GTAGTTACGCTGCATCATCCAGAAAACGCTCAATCTCTGCAACCCTGTTATCAGGTATACCCTGATTCCTCCACTTGCAGACCGCTTGCCTGGTGATGCCTAGAAACTTGGCAAGGTCGGTAAGCGATGCGTCTTTACGCACCAGCCGAACCTTAAACTCTATCCAATCTTCGTTGCTCATGAACGCATTAGGCCATAGTAGGTTTGCATGTGCAACTACTTCATGTATATTGGTTGTCAATGTTGAGTACAGGAAGGTAATTAATGGCGTCAGTACATGGTATATCGAAACAGGTAGTAAACATCCTTGAGGAAAAAGGTCCGATGGCCTACAACGGGATACACACCGAGTTAAGAAAACGACAGTTCAAAGCAACCAAAACGCAGGTTCTCAAATGCATGGACAACCTAAAGGGCAGGAAGCTAGCTGTGAGCAGTCCTAGCGATAAACGCAAGATAGCACTAATCAAGCAGGTCGATTGCTTGAAGGATGTGGTGAGCGACACGCAGCGGAATCAAACAGAACCTGTGGAACAGGCTGAAGAGCAAACGTCAGAGCGATGGTTGTATTTCGCGGCAGGGGCGTTGTTGGCTACGATCTTAACGTCAACAGCGGTCGTGATATAACGTGAGAACGGTTCATTGCCAGGTTTGTGGGGAGCGGTTAGACGCTATCTTTGTGTACACGAAAGAAGATGTATTGGTCGGCTGGCACAAAAAATCAGATCACATAAAGGTAGAGTATAAAAAAGACCCGCCCTGGGAACGAGCTAAACACCACTGCGACAGCAATGCCTGTGAAGGCAGCGGGACGCGCCCGTTAGAGCTTTCTACCCACATCACAAGGTTTTTCCTCGGCGATTTGAAAGGGCGAATGGATAATTTGCAGCCCGACAGTGTCCATAGAGACAACTTCCAGCAAACAATTGACCATCTGGAAAAGGTATTACGAATAGAAACGGAACCATCCAGGCTTTTACTGGCGTACATAGGCCGCAAGTCGGATTTAGACAAACGCAAAAAACCAGACATCAATAAAGAGGAGGATTGGCATCCGCAGGAGTCGGTTATTGACCCAAGATTAATTAGCGTTGCCGATAGTTATGTGGAAAGAAAACCTATACGGACCCCTGCATTCTTGCGTCACAGATTCAATTTAGGTCGGCATGCCAGTGGAGATTGGTGGTTTAGCGTAGAAGACTTCAATGATTGCGCTTACCCAAGGTTCACAGAGTTCACAAACGGATTGACAAGGTAAAATTATGAGAATCCTAACCTGGGACTGCGACCGTCAGGGCTGCTATCACGAGAAGATGTGCCCCAAGCTAGGCGTGTTCGATGAATGCCTGCCGCCAAAGATGGGCATGAGCGATGTGGATGGGATAGTCGAAATTAACGGTCGCTTCCTGTTAGTGGAATGGAAGTCGTTCCAGGGCGATATACCTGCTGGTCAGCGTATAATGTTCCAGCGACTGACTGAGATAGACAAGGCTATCACCGTCCTGGTGGTGGTCGGAGACCCCCAACTAATGACCGTCCAGGGATACAGGAAGATCTGGGGTGGCGAGGTGTTCCCTGCTGTCTTGACAGATCTTGATGGCTTGAAAGTGAAGATAAAGGCATGGGCCGATCTGGCCTACGCATCGAGGTTCAAATGATAGAAGAAACGAGAGAATACTCCTGCGCGGTTTGCAAAGATGACACTATGTTCATCTTTTTGGAAGCCGAACGGGGTGATAGGGACCAACCGGGCTGGGAAGCCTGCTGGCAATGCTTAGAGTGTGATGAATACACAATCGACTTATGGGAGATAGATAATGACTGATGGAATCGTGAACATCCGGGGCAAGGAATATAAGACCGTTGCTCTACGGGTTGCTGAATTTAGAAGCAAGCATCCGATATCCGAAGGGTGGGGCATCGTGACCGAAGCCACCGAACTGAACGAGGTTATTAAGGTGAAAGCCTGCGTGATCTCACCAGAGGGCAAGGTTGTAGCCACCGGGCACGCAGAGGAGCGTCGTGGAAGCAACAACATCAACAAGACCAACGCCATTGAGAACTGCGAGACCGGCGCTATCGGCCGCGCATTGAGTGCATGTGGCTTTGCCGGCGAGGAGTTTGCCAGTGCAGAAGAGATGCAGCGCGTCGAGGAGCCTACACCCGCGGCCCCGGTTGACGTGATTGCGGAGATTATGAAGCTAGCCGAGACCAAGAAGGTCAATCTGGACAAGGTGACAGCGGCTTATGGTGTAACTGACATCCACGCGCTCAATGAGGACCAGGCAAAGAATGCAATCAAGCGTTTAGGTTCCCAGTAATGGAGCAGGGTAGCCAGGAATGGCACATGGCTCGCCTGGGCAAGCTAACCGGCTCCAGGTGCCATGATGCCGTAGCTAAGACCAAAAGCGGCTACAGCATGTCTCGCAAACGCTACATGGACGAACTGATGGAGCAGCGCCTGACCGGCGTTCCATCAGAGAACTTCGTGAGCAAGGATATGCAGTGGGGCACAGAGACTGAGCCTCACGCCCGCGCCAGGTACGAGTTTGAATACATGGTCGATGTTGTAGAGGTGGGAAGCATCCCCCACCCTACCATTGAGAACGCCAGTGCATCGCCCGATGGCCTGGTCGGTGACAAAGGTTTGATTGAAATCAAGTGCCCACGCACCACCACCATGATTAACACTGTATTGAGCAACGCCATCCCGGAAAACTACGTCACGCAGATGAACTGGCAGCTAGCCTGTACGAAGCGTGATTGGTGTGACTTCGTGATGTTTGACCCGAGACTGCCGGTAGAGAATCAGATATGGATTGTGCGGCACGTCCCAGAGCCTGGTGTTATTGAAGAGCTTGAAGGTGAGGTTAGGATGTTCTTGGAGCAGCTAGATGAACGTATGTCAGAGTTCCTGGCTAGTATGACCAAATAGCAGGGCTTGGTCGGTCATCGCACACATCCAAGTGTATGAACCGGCCGTCACCCTTCTGATTGACACCAATCCTCTGTATTCCCGCCTGCTGGGCCAAATCTATCAGGCGCAACGCCTGACTCCCCCTCACAGCTATATCTATTGCTTTGCCGGTAGTATGCGCGCCAGGGGAACTCTTCCTGGCCTCTATGGGATGCTCAGGGCATCGGTATCCACTGGTTACCACGAAGGGGAAGCCCGCCTGTTCGCGCAAGCGGTCCATGAGGTCCATGAAATCGCCATCGATGTTCTGCTTACCGCAATGCTGGCACGCAAGCTCCGCATGGGTGAAGTACTTCACTTATCAGCCTTGTGACTAGCCCCAAAGTAGAACGATACTACTGCCGACACTATGCCGCCCAGGTATCCCAACACCAGGTTGATTACAGCTTCATTCTGCTCGTATGGCATCAGCGTTACCATACTGACGTATCCACCAAAGAACAGGAACGCCAGCAGCGCCAAGACCTTTGGCGTCCAATCGCCGCTGTTAGCTTGCCTGGCATGCTGTATGTCCGCAGCTTCTAGCTCGAATATATCGACTTCCAATTCGGCCAGCCTGGTCTTGTACGCCAGGTCAGCCTTCTTGATTTCAGCCAGTTGTTCAGGGGACGCTTCGCTCAGAGCCTTTTGTACTGCCTGCGGTTCCGCAGCGACACCTAGTACCTGGGCAAGCACTTTGCCGGCACCACCACCAACTGGTCCACCGATAGCGGCTCCAATGGTCGGTGCAACCGCGCCTACGATTCCTTTGATAGCATCCCACTTCATAGTTATTCCTCTATTATCTCGGCTTCTTCGGGTTCCATCTCAGCCTTAATCTGCTGGGCGTGGAACCTGATTGACTGCTCGGCCTCCTGCTGACGCAAGATAAGCTCCACAATCTCATTTCTCAGCTTGCCGATGCGTCCGGCCCGGATCTTAGCGTCTTCGCTTAGGTCTTCTTCGCTGTATTCAATTTCGTCGATGGTAATCATTTGGTTCTCCGTTGATGAGCCTTCAGTTTACTTTGTCAGCCCTTCAAGTCCAAACTAAATCAGGACGTAGCCCACCAGACCACCAGTGCGATTGCCAGGGGCACCAGGCCAAGCACGATAGAGATGGCGATGAGTATCTCAATCATCTGCTTGCGCTGTTTACGCTTCAGCGCCTCTTGCCGCTTGATTTCTTCCTGCCGCGCCTTTCTCGCATCGGCCATCTTTTGCTGCATGTCCTGCCACAAGTCCATCCGGTTGGTGGCTAGGAACACATCTTTGATGTTCTGACGTGATTGGCGAACCATCTCCTCTGCCATAACAGCTTTGGCAGCTTCGGCCTCGCTCATGTTTCTGGTGCTGTTCTTGGCTCGCTGCAGGTCGAATTCGGCAGCCCCCATTCTTCCTATGAACACACCAAGAGATTCGATGTTGTTAGCCGCTCCCGCAGCCATTTCCAAGGCTTTGCAGGCAGTGGTTACCGCTGCAACAGCCTCAAGAATCATTGGATTGCCACGAACAACGGAATCAGAATGGACGAGATGATTAGCAGGTAAAGGCCGACCATGAGGTTATCCAGCCGGTCGAATCGCTTCTCGCCCTGCTCCAACCTGCGTTCAATCTCGCGATAGCGGATCTCGCATTTCTCTTCGTGCGTTGTCAGCCTTTCATCTGGCGTCATTACCAAGGTACTCCATCAGCAGTGGCGGGAGTGATCTGCCCATCAATCTGTGCTTGCAGGCTGTCTTCCACGTTGGTCTGCCAGTTCTCACTCTGATCCCACACCCAGCCTAGAACGTCTGACTCTTTCAGGTCGTCGTAAGCGATGTAGCCTTCCGCAGAAGGGTCTGGCGTGAAGCCTTCTGTACCGTAAGACGTAGCGTGGAAGGTGATTGCGTCATCACCAGAGCCTTGTGTTTGCTCTGCGTTGCAGCGCCAGTGAGCCACAATGACCCCGCCCGCTAGGTCGCCAAGTAGGTCGCGCTCAAGGGTTGATATAGTCCAGCTGAAAGTGGCCATAGATTATTCCTCAGACTGTGCTTCTGCTGCAGCAGTAACCGCTGCTGCGGTTTCCACCCACCCGCGAGCAAGGGCGTCAGCAACAATAGCGTCACGAGTGGAGGGGATTGCGACATCCTCGTCCAAAGCTCGCTCTGTGTAAACGCTGACGATTGACTTGATAGCCTTATTTGCCCGTGTTGCGATCACTTCTTGCGCCCATGTTTGCGCGGAAATAGCGACTGTTTCGAGCGCGTCAAATTCGGCGTCGGTTAGTGTGACTGTGAGTGTGTGTGCCATGTTCTTGTCCTATGTTAGTGAGAGTGCGAAACCGCAAAACTTTGAATACGTTCCTCTGATTTTAATACCGGAGCTCAATCCCGAATAAACAACCGTGACGTAATCTCCTTCAGATAGCGAAATTACAGTCGAATAGGTGCTGTGACCTTCTGTGCCAGTGCCAGAACGTGCGCGCCAGTTATCTTGGAATTGTCGATATGAACTGGAAACGTCGTTGACGTAATAGGTAACATACATGGTGTCATCTGCACCGTCTCCACCTTCAAAAGTGATACTTGTTGAGAAAAAGTAAGTTCCGTCATGTGGCGCAAAGAATGCTGAAGTTGCGGTACTGTAGTTTCCTCCAGCAGTGTCTGTTAATTGAACGGGGAAAAGTATCTTGTTGGCTCCAGTTGTGGTCGTTACATCGCTAGAAGTGACAGCAGAAAAAGAGGGCGTGTTTATCATCGCGCCCTCTGCGCCGTTAAATCGAAGCTGATCTACATTGTCGTTGACAACTCGACCAACATTGCTGCTGGCGTTGTACAAGAATTTGAGGTTCTGACCTCCATCCTGCTGATCCGTTATGCTGAGCCCTCTCTCGTCTTCAGACGGATTGGTGATGTTCAGGTTTGAAGAGAAGAAGCCTTCTTTGAAGCGTGCACCAGAGTATCCAAGATCCAACAACCCGTCACTATCTACAGGGGTACCAGTTGCCAGTGTAACTGGGCCGATCCTGTTGTTGTCATCGTCAAAGAATAAACCTGAATCGCCTTGGCCAATACCTATCCGACCAGCAACAGCAGCAATCATACCTACGGTTGCACCCTGACGGCGGAACTGCATGATGGTCCCATCATCAGTGAGCCGGTCATAGTAGGCGACGATACCGCCACTGCGCTTTTGTATAGAATGCCCACCAGCAAATTGCGTGTATCCGCTGAATGTAGAGCTAGTTAAGTGAGCCACCGATGTTCCCACCAGCAAGTTGCGTGATGAGTCTATGGTCATGGCACGGGCAGTGTTAGTGTGGAATCTCATAGAGTTATCGCTATGACCATAACTTAGGATGCCTCTATATCTGTCTGCACCACTTGTTCCATCACTAAAATGAATAGCACCAATAGCGTTTGTTGGTGTATTAATTGTTAAACCACCATTCCCTGCTGTGTCTGAAATTACTAAATTGTTAGCAGAAGCATCTTGCGAAGAAGGACTACCCGTACCAATACCCACGTTGCCTGAAGCGTCAATGCGCATGCGTTCTGCGCCGTTAGTATCAAACGTCAAGGGGTGGTTTGTTGTTGTTCCAATCGTGGTAGACAAGTTGCCAGCAACAAAAGAAAGCGTTGTCGTGTTTGTTGTATCAGTGATGGTCAGCGTAGGGTTCGTACCATCGCTTAACGTCAAGTCAGTAGCAGTCACTGTGCCAGCGGTCAGCGTGGTAATCGTCAACGCGCTAACCGTGTTACCCGTGAGGGCAGTGTTCAGGCTTGTGTCTGAGACGTTGTTGAGATCCGCTCGCGCCATCTCGAATCCACCCGCTGTGGAGCCGTCGTTAACGTGTACGGAGTCGTTGGTCGTGTTGACAACGATCTCGCCCTCTGCCCCCGTGAATGCGGCTACCTGTGTGCTGGTGCCACGTCTGATCTGTAATTGAGTAGCCATTTATGTCTCCAGTGTGGGCCAGTCTGTGTCGTTCAGATTGGGCCAGTTCGCATGTGATGTTATGTCCCGCAGAGCCTGCCGGTAGGCACGATATTGTAACTGCTTTTCGTCGGTTAGCGGTGAGTCTACTGCCTGCGTCCAATCGGTACCCATGAGCATTTGGTCACGCTTTGAACGTACAAGCCCTTCCACTTCATAGGCTTGAGCTTTGCTCGACACCACACCGTCGATAATGTGCTGTGTCGTGTCATCTGCCTTGCCCTCAATGACGCTCTCACCCTCTCCCGCTTGAGATGTGAAGTCTGCATCTTGGCATCTGCCGGTACGCAGAATCTCGCCTGCGCTGTTGTAGACCACGAAATTCTTCATCGCTTCAACTCGATAATGGTTATGCCCCTGTTGAATAGGGTGAATACCCCTGTCTTGGCGTTAACACTGATTGTTCTGCTGCCTGCACTGGGCGAGTGCGTGAACGAAAAGCCAATCTGCCCTGTAACCCCGTTTGCATAAGTGCGAGAGGGGACATTGTGGATTAGTGTGCTACCGTCAAAAACATCGAACCCAATAGTGTACGTTCCGCCTTGAGCACCGCCCACAAAGCCCAGATTCACCATAATGTAGGCGTCTGTTCCTGCTGACGTGTACGTCACCGATTGAACCTGTGTGCTGCCGCTGGTCGTTGTGATGCCACCAGCAGTGTAAGCGTTCGCTGTCAGACTCACTGCGTGAGTAGCGATCTGAGTTGTGTTCACCCCGCCCGACTTGATAATCAGGTTGCCTTGAGCATCGGTGTCCATCGTGACGTTGTCGATGCTCAACTGATCCGCACTCAGGGTGCCGGTTGAAATGTTGTCGGCATCTAAGTTTGTGATCGTGACCTGAGAGGCGTTGATAGTGCCCGCAGTGACGGTTCCCAAGTTTGCGGTGATAGCCGCCAGATTCGATACGTTAAGCTTGGATGCGTCGATGGTCGATGCCGCGATCTTCCCGCCAGTAATCGCATTCGACTGAATGTTCTGTGATTGGATGAACTCAAAGGTACCGATGGCCGAGACTATCGCAGCCGTCGTGATGGATGAGGCTTGAATCGCACCGATTACAGCAGAGTCAGCGAATATTTGAGACGTGTTGAGTTGGGTTGCGGTAATCGTGTTAGACGCGATCTCAGATGCCGTCACCGCGTTAGCTGCGATGGCGTTTGCAGTCACGGAGTCCGCCGCCAGCTTGACTGCACTGATCGCCCCGCTTGAGATGGAATCCGCGACCACGGCTCCGGCCTGAATGGATGCTGTCGAAATCTGGCCCGCCGTAAGGCTTGCTGCTTGTACTTGCCCGAACACCTGCGTGGCAAGGTTCACTTGGTCATCAAGGTCTGATGCTGAGATGGCAGAAGTCCAAGACGTTCCGCTGTACCTGTAGAGCTTGTTATCAGTGGTCAGCATAACCACTCGCCCAGTGGTCAGGTTGGTAGTCGGTAAAGTACCCACCCTCTCTATTGGTCGAGCTGTGTCGCTGAATAGGTTCTCGCCCAATGTGCCAGACAGGTCTGTGGTGTTAACGAAGGTCGTAAACTCAGGCACCGACGAATCATAGCGGTAAACCTTGGAGTCAGTGGTTAAGAACACCAAAGATGTTCCAGTATACCCAGTGGGTGAGGGCAGGCTTGTCACCGCAGAGATTGGCTCAACACCAGAGGCAAACGAAGCAGCAGTGATAGAACCGGGGTCAACAGATGACGCCGTAAACAGGTCTGTAGTCCACGCTGTGCCGTTCCAAACGTAAAGCTCAGATGTGGTTGTCAGGAACTTAATCTGTCCCACATGCGACCCTGTAACGCCTGAGAGCGTACTAACAGGCTCAATACCGAAAGCATCGCCAGCAGCGAACTCATCCAAGACATCCTGAGCGAAATCATCCAGCACAATCTTCTGCGTGGTAGCTGAGAACGACGCGCTGTAGCCAGACAGGTTCCCAGAGCGGTCAGCACTTCGCAGCCAGTAGTATCGCGTGACATCGTTACCCAGACCCGTAACTGTGTGCTGGTCTGACTTGGTCTTAACGATTAACGAGGACGATGCTCTGTTGTCCACCGTGTTTTCGAAGATCTCGACGTAGGCCAGATCGGAATCGGACGGCAATTCATAGTCGAGCTTGATTTGCTGAATCCCGCCGGTCGCCACAATGCTGGATGGGATAGCTGGTGGTGTTTGGTCGCCCTGAAGCGTCAGTGTTTCTGAAACGAAGCCAGACACCTTGCCGGTCAGCGTAACCGCTCGCACTCTGAAGGTGAACTCCTCAAGCTCTTTCATGCCAGCCACAACGGTACTGGTGCCGTGGACGTTCACGGACGAGAAGTCTGTTCCCGCGCCGGTAATAGCCTCGTCCACTCCCCCATAGTTCAGTTCGAGGGTGGTAGCGTCAGCCACAGATCCGTAGTTAATGGTCTGATTGTAAGCGTCGGCAACCTGACCGTAATCAATCTCGCCTTGTGAAGTCTGCTTAAACTGCACTTCATAGTAGGAAACGTAGGTGTTCGCTGTGGGCTGAGTCCATGAAACACGGACAGCAGGCAGCACCGAGCCATCGTTACCCAGTACGGTGGTTTCTGTCAGCGTCAATCCGGTGGGTGGAGTCTGTGACGGGGTATCGTCAACGATCTCTGAATAGTCTGGGTTGTTGGGGCCAACCGAAGCGACGATGGTGGAGGTATCGTTGTCTGGGTTTCGGTCGGACCTGACGAATTCTTGTGTGCTGTTTTTATCGCCAGCGTAGGCAAATGCTTGAACCCAGTAGTATCTCTGGTCACCAACCGATAGAGGGTCAGTCGGATTCGCTGCGTCGTGGAAGAACTGCGTTCCCCTGGTCTCACCAATCAACTGAGCGTTGTCCCAAGACGAGTCAGCCGAAGCGTAAACCACGATGGTCTCAAACAGCTTGGGGTTGGTCGGGTTCGTCCAGTTCAGTTCGATGTGCTTGAGGCCAGACGTAGCCCTCAGGTTCTGTGGGTCAGGTACACCACGGAATCCTGGGGTGATAGTTCCAGAGGGTGAGCGCGTGCTGTACTCACCACTGGTCGGGTCGGCGTAGGAGCCAGAGTCATCTTCCAACAGCGTCAGATTGACCACGCCGTCTTGAGTATCGGAGAACGACCAACCAGCGCAGCGGAAAACCTTATTGCTGTAGTTCAACTCCGAGACCGTGACGCTGACTCGGTCGCCAACATCCACACGAAGTCCAGAGAGATTGCATGGGAACGTGAGAACAGTCTGCTGATCTGTCAGTTGAATCTGCTTGTTAGCGATCCTCTGCGCCATGTACGACGTGTTCGTGAACGACAGTTGCACATCTCGTGTCAATATCTCGCCGTTGTCTCGGTTTACTGCAGCGGTAATGGATACTTCAGGAGCCTCTACGCTTTTATGGTTTTGGTCCGGGTCGATGAATATGGGTCGGACTGTATTGAAGCGATCCCCTCTTTCAACAGAGGTCTTAACAGATATAGCACCTGCCAGGTCATCTTCATTCAGACTCTCTGTTGGTGCTTCGTACACCCCGGCTTTAATGGTGTACACGCCGTTAGAGTAGACGAGAGAGCCATTCATGGCGCTCATTAGCTTGTTGATATTGGCTTTGTGCGTGTCTGTAGCAAACAGGACACCGTTTGCAGTGAATCGCTTTTCAGTTCCGCCTGGGACAGTGACCGAAACATCACAAGCATCCGCTGCCGTCTCTACTGCATCCCAATCAATCTTGCTTACCGGAACGCTAAGACCAAACGTAGTATCTGTAAGGTAATTAGCAGCACACAACGCTGGGTTGTTTGACCACTGTTGATAGGAAGCATTCGTCGGGTTAGCGCCTGCTGATGTGTCCAGGCGAGGGTCGTATATGTCTTTCTTACCCTTAACAAGTGCCTTGATGTTCTGAGGCGTCAACCTGTCCCATAGTTCTTGAGAGCCGTCAGTCAGAACCCACTGAGTCGTGATACAAGAGACGTTGGGCGTGGTGTGCGATGTGGTCCAAACCGATGGGAACGCACCTCTAAGCAATGACGAAGCAGCTTGATTTGATGCTCCGGTCTGCCGTTCAATCTGACATATAGTGTCGCTGTCAATCGGGCCAAACGTCCCAGCGGTAACCCTGGACTGAAAATCAATCTGCGAATCTAATATCTTCTCGTTGTCGAAGAAAACGTCAGTGATGTCCTCGACTTCATGCCCAGTTAAAGCGATAGCGTGATAAAGCTCTTTGTTATCAGTTCCCGCCACACCCACAAAGAATATCGGCCCGGACACCAGGGCTTCACCGTAGACTACCTTCTGAGGCTCAATGGTTCCCCTGACCGTCTGTTGTCTAGTCCGGTCAGTGTCCGTCTGAGGCATTGTGAAGTCTGGCAGGAGGGATTTAACAGTAGCGTTAACCGCAGCAACACCAGCAGCAATAACCGTTGCCCCAGCAGCGAACGCAACCGCGACAGAAGCCTGGCTAGCACCGACGGCTGCGAATAGGAATTTCGCTCCAATGTCGGCTATCGCGTAAAAAACTGGTGGCACTTAAACGCTCCATCCTGAAACTAGATAACGGTCGGGTATCTGCGCGAAGCCCTTGCTAGTCAAGCAAACCACCCTATCTCTTAACTTGATTCCACAAACCTGACCGATAACCGGCGGGGAAACCACGCAAGGGTCGCCATCCTTCAGTTGTTCGCTCGGTTCACCCAGTATGCTTCCGATGAAATCGACAAGCTCGCCCTGTCTCCCAACCAGAAGTTCAGCCTGCGCTTCTGACTCATAATGAAAGTCAGCCGCATAATCTTTTCCGGTTAACTCTTTCACAACAAAGGCGATGAACTGACAGCAGTCGGCATCGCCATACTTGAAGTCGCGCTTCTGCCACTTGTTAAGAGCAGCATGAACTCTCATCAGCCCCTCGGATTCACGTTGATGTTGTCGTAGATATTCGGGTTGGCAGGCCCGCCAGCAACAGCATCAGAGTTAGCATCACCCCAGCGAATCTTCGACCCTTCAATGTCAGCCATAAACTCAAAACCCAGAGAACCAGCGGAGTCAGATTGCAACTGCGCGTCCGTGTATTTCAGGTTTGATGCCTTATCGAAGCGTGCAAGCTCAGATTCTGCAGTAAGCACGATAGCGTCACCGCCCTCTGCTCCTACGCTGATCTCCATCTGGTCCATTGCCCCTTCCCACACCACCGTAGGATCAGCAATAAGCTCGTCATCGGCATTAAGCGCGCCCAGGTAAACGGTTACGGGCTGGAGGTAGTAATCTTCTGTGAGTGCAGCGCCTGAAATCGTAGCGTCCAAACCCGAAAGGGTTAGCGTCAGCTTGTATGGGCTTATCTGCGCCCCCTCTTCAATCTGACTGATCTCGCCAAGGTCACCAGTACCCAGCCAATCATTCCCGCCCCAGGTGTAGGTGCCGATTGAGTTGTGCAAGTACAACGTGCCAGATGGGAACTCCAACTTGGCAAACGTGACGAGCGCGACGTGATCTGACGATAGCGCCGTTAGAACCGCTGATGGAAAACCACGACTCATGCTAGAACGTCCTCAACGGCTTCAATCGTAAAGCTGGATATGATTCCTGGTTGAGTATCCCATGACGCTGGGCCTGCAAGCATAAACACCCCAGAGACGGGAGTGAGGTAGTCCACAAGCGTATTGTCCGCTGGTGTCTTCCTGATAGGTGGCGCAATCGACAAGGTGACATTGCCCGATGCGTCTGAATTAGCATCGACCACAACCATGTGCAGTTCGTTGTTGAACGAGATGTAGTCACCCGCTCTCAGGTAGTTGTTGACGTTAGCCGTAGCACCATCGCACACCAAAGCGGTTCCTGACTGACTAGCGCCGTTGATTAACAACGTGCCACCACCCGCACCCCTTCGAGTGTAGGAATGGTCGTGCAGCGTGAATCTGTGCTGCTGTCCGTTCAGCTTAACCAGGAACGCCTGCATCTCTTGGCGGTCATCGCCTGACAGGTTGTTGAACTGCAAGCTGGCCTTCCACAATGAACCCTTGCGCGATGAGGTCTGCACCGCGTTCGTTAGCGGCGACTGAAACGTCCTGGTGTTAGATACCAGTTCAAACGTGTTCGTTGTAGGCGTAATGCTTGGAAATGCGAAAGTAGTCATTTACACCAGCCTCTTGCGTCGAATCAGGTCTTGCACTTGCAATACGGTCTGCTGGGATGTCTGAGCCATAGCCATCTTAATCTTCTGGTCTACGTCAGCGCCGGCACCCCTAGCGTCTACATTATTAACGATTGTGACGCCTGCTGCCCCTCCGTTTCTGTGGTCTACGACGGTTTCGTTGGGGTGAATCATCGCCATGCGACCACCCTTGCCATCAAGACCGCCTGCGCGAGCACCGTAGCCGGTGAAACCACCACCCTCGAAGCTCTGAGCTTTGATTTGAGCAACGTTAGCCATCCCAAGAGTAAAGCTCGCGGCTCCAAGTATCTGGCCTAATGGTGGCGGGAACGCTGCTATAGCTTGGTTGTAACCCTGAAAGGCCGCCATTGTGGCTTCAGCCATGCGGTAAGCCTTCTGCATCTGGAAGACTTTCTTGTTGTTGGAGTCAAGAGCCATCAACTGATCCCCCAGCCCTTTCATAGCTTCCTGCTTTAGCTTGTCCTTCTTCTTTTGTTCTTCTTGAGCTAACTCTAATCTCTTTTTGCTAGCAATTTGCTCAATAGCCGTTATAGCGGCCTCTTTCTCTATCCGAAACTGAGTTTCATTCCCATAAGCCTCTTGTATCAGACGCCTTCTTTCCGATAGCTCGAAATTAATCTGTTCAAGGGGACTCATAAGCTCTTTGGATACGGTGAAGGCCTTAGCTTTGTCTCTTAGCTTGGCTTTTTCTGCGCCTTCTTTTTCCGCCAGGGCAATTCTTTGAGCAACAGCATCCGCTTCTATTTTGGTTACAGCGTCGCTTGCTTCTTGAACGGATATTCTTCCAGCAGCGAGAGCGTCACTAATAATTACATGCCTTTCATTAAGCTGTTGTTGTATCTGTTCTCTCTCGTTCATTACAGACTTCAGCATAGAGCCAAATGCCTTCTCTGCTTTGTCGTTAGTCCTTTTCAAATCTTCCGCCGCTTTCTTGTCGGCTGCGGCCTTCTTCTCTGCAGCCTTTCTTGCTGCAATGTTGGCTGCTTCTTCTTCCTCTAGCGTCTGAATCTTCTCTGTTAGAGCGATAATTGACTGTTCTTGCTCGGTTATCTGACCATCAAGCATCGCGTTATATATAGCCATCTCAGTGGCTGTCGCGCCATACATTCGATGCTCTGTTTCTAACGCTTCTATCTGTGCTTGAAGCTCTGGATTAAGACCTCGATAGACATTCTTTAGCCGCTCTATTTCGACCGCGCCGGCTTGGATGAGAGACTTTAGGTCAAGCCTTTCCATAACGTCGGTCGTTTCATTGAGCTTGTTTAAGGCCTTTTCCTGGTCGATTAAAAGCGCCTTCAACTCTCTCCTAGTCGCTATCTTTTGCTGTGCTCGAAGAGCGCCCGAGAGCTTGTCCAAGGTGGGAGTTGCTTCTAAGGCTGAGTCGCGCAAATCCTTTAACGCTTTAGAGCTACCAGTGAATGCATCAATCAATGGACCGGCGAGTGCAGCACCGATTGCAAGCACAGCACCAAGCATGGCTCCACCTGGGCCGAAAATTGCGGCTATCTGAGAACCTTGTTGGCCGAATATGACAAGAGCGTCAGTACCCATCTGGGCCTGTACCGCCATATCTTGAATTTGATGACCGAGTTGGCCGGCACCCCCGCGCACGAATCGCAGGTTAGTATTCAAATCCTTTGCGGCCTTGCCGGTCTTAGCCATGTCTCCCTGGGCCTTTTTCATCCCAGCGGTCATCTGACTGCCATCAACCCCCAGGGTTAGTATGCTTTTGCCCATGCTTGCCATCGGATACTTCCTGCTTCAACCTGAAGAATGTCCACCAATGATTGAATTCATCGACAGTCATCTGCTGTATTGTGGTGATGGTTTGGCCGAGGCGACTAGCAAGCTCATACATCATGTAAAGCTCGGTAGGCTCACCCCGACCATCTATCAGTTTTTTTCGCGCTCTTCCTCGCTGTCAGCGTCTAGTGCAAGAGCGAAGTTACCCAAGCGAGTTAACACCTCTGGGTCCACGGACTTCTTGAGCTTGACCTTGTCTTCTAAGCTGAAGACCTGCTCGCCCTTCTCGTCCTGTAAGCCGAAGATGCATGCGTAGACCAGATAGTCTGTCGCATCGCCATCGGCTCGTTTGGCCCAACGTGACTTGTCTTCCAAGGTAAGTCTCTTGGCGTAGAGCTTCACGTTCCACTCGGGTACTTCAATAGTTCTTATTTCGCGGTTGCTGAAATGGGCAACCGCATCGTCAATCAGGCGACCCATTAGGCAGTGGCAGTCGTTAACGCGCCAGAACCTTGCACCGTAATGCTGGCTTCAACCATTCCGTCGAAGCTGGCAGTGCGAGTGAAACCTGTAACTAAAGCTGTACCGCTGTAGTAAGTATCACCAGTATCATCACCTTCCGGGTAGAACGCCAACGTGACG
>Ga0181369_1000243_pt1 | contig 15553 bp, 33 predicted proteins | sample LowvirmetaG_8_FD_130088 | JGI IMG/M metagenome (GOLD analysis project Ga0181369, IMG submission 130088) | Marine viral communities from the Subarctic Pacific Ocean - Lowphox_04 viral metaG | ecosystem: Environmental > Aquatic > Marine > Oceanic | place: Subarctic Pacific Ocean | collected... | reverse complement strand
TGTAGTGACCTGATCCCATGTTGAAATTGTCTTGATAATTCATAAACAAACAAGGAGTAATTATGAAAAAATACGATAAAAGAATCCATATCTCACCTGCTCAAGTAATTGAGGATGGTAAACATGGAACTTTAAAGGGCATAGAGGCTAGAGTTAAAGTTATCTATCCTGAGCATATTGGAACTGTTAGAACTACAGTTTACTTAGGGCATACACCTAAAAGCATTGCTCATTCGCTTGAAACTATGGGTGTTGAGGAAGTTTCTCATTCATCTAGTATGGAGTTTGCAACTGAGTATGGTTGGGACTACAACGGACAAGCTGAGGTGCTTTTTGAAAATGCTTGGTCGATTTACGAAAGCAATCTTGCCCTGAAAGAAAAAAATGCTAAAGCGTTAAAACAATTTAACAGATTTAGCGATGATTATTCACCTTATGGTGCTTATTAAATCAACTGACGAGCAACACAGATCAAGGGGGTTCGCCCCCTTGAGTGGTGGCGAAACAATTTATTAATTGTCTTGATAAACCTATAAACAAAAGGAGTATGTATGAAAGCTAAACATCAAGCGAAAAGGTTGTTTACAGGTGAGTACTTATACAGGGGTTATATCATTATTGATATGACCGCTAGTAGCGGATACACACATTGGAATATTGGGAAAGCTGATCCTAATGATAACGAATACCATAGGGTAGACAATAACGGATTTTTTGAATCTACGAATACCTTAGCTGAGGCTAAGTTAGAAGTAGATCATTATGTTGAGTGGGAAAAAAAACAAATTAACAAGGAGTCATTATGAAAGATTTTGAAAAAGTGTTGAAGGTTGTTGAGGATAAAGCGTTCTCAAAAATTAGTGGTGTTGCGGTTGATCTGTTCACCGCAAGTTTCATTAAGTCTGTTTACGATAATGTAAACGATAAAAATAAAAAGTGCATGGAAGATATGAGTATCGCCAACTTAATTGGTGTTGCTCAGACTTTGATGTCGAAGTAACTATTAACTAGCTAATATTTAAAAGGAGTATGTATGAAAGCTAAAAAAATAAATAAGAAAACTGCATGGAAAAAAAAGAAAAGCTATGCACCAAAAAGAAAACCAAAAACAACTGCGATGTTCATTGCATATCAAAAAGCATTGGATAACAAATTATATGAACTAATGAATGAGCAATATGTTTAGTCCATAGGGTGTGGAGTGTTTAAGAGTGTGAGGGGTTTTTTTCCTTTTGTTTGTTTATCCCCTCATACTCGCCCTGTACTGTCGTATAGCATGGTAGCTATGCCTGAATGAGATACCTCGAAACAGTACTTGTTTAGTTTTACTAATGTTTCAATTCATATAGGAGTATGTATGAAAGCAACACAGCTAGAAAAATCCTTAGCTAATCTTATTGCTATCAATCAACCTGCCTTTATTTGGGGTGGTGTTGGTATTGGTAAGTCTGAGATTGTGCATAAGGTTGCGGACTCGCTAGGTTTTGCGGTTCGTGATGTGAGGGTGGCTCTGCTTGATCCTGTTGATCTGAGGGGTGTACCCTCTGTTGAGAATGGGACTACGAAGTGGAATCCACCTGTATTTTTACCAACGGAAGATGATCCCAAAACTCTTTTGTTTTTAGATGAGTTACCGCATGGTAGCCCCTCTGTCCAAAATGCTCTGTTCCAACTAATCAAGGACAGACAATTAGGTGAGTATACTTTGCCTGAGTCAACTGTCATTGTGAGTGCAGGTAATAGACTGCAAGATAGAGCAGGTGCGAACAGGGTTAATACTGCATTGGGTGATAGATTTATTCACCTTAACTTAGAACCTTGCCCTGAGGAGTGGGTATCATGGGCTTTAAATAGTGGTCGCATTATCCCTGAGGTTATTAACTACATTAGATATAGACCTGAGAATATCTTTGTCTTTGATACTAATGCTCAAGTTAATACTACCCCTCGTTCTTGGGAGTATGCCTCTAGGATATTAGCTAACAAGCCTGACTCTGATATTGAGCAGGAATTACTTAGCGGAACTATTGGTGAAGGCATATCTGCTGAACTAGTAGGGTATCTAAGAACTTGCAGGAAGTTACCTTCTATTGAAAGTATCTTAAAGAATCCTGAGAAGATTGATCTCGATTCTGATCCTGCGGTTATGTACGCTGTATGCGGTATTGTTGCTAGGAAAATGAACAAAGAGAACATTGGAAAGTTTGTTGATTTTCTCAAAACTTTACCTGATGAGTTTGCTGTCTTGTGCATGAATGATGCAACGACAATGAATCCTGAACTCAAAAAGACTAAGGAGTACATTGACTTTGATGTTGCATATCAAGACATCACACTATGATCTATGGGGGCAATGCCCCCTAGATTACCAACGAATAACTATTAACCAATTAATATTTAATAAGGAGTATGTATGGCTACTAAGCTAAATGAAAAGGCTATCCTGATTAAGGTTGAACTTAAAAAATGGGGTGGCACGAAAGTCGACAAAGGTTTGTCTGAGGAGATCGCTGACAAACATGATGTCGATTCTAAGCATTTCTCTGTGTCTAAGAAACTGACTAACAGTAAAAACCTAAAAGAGATCAAGAAGATTGACGGACTCATTAGGACTGACTGTATTTATAGTGGTGCAGGATACAGGGGATACTGTCATGCTTGGGACAATCAAGGCACATATCTCTTGCCCATTGATGCGAAAGCAAAGTTTGAGAAAAGGTTTGCTGAGTACAGGGATTCAAGGGAATTGTATGTTAGGGATTTTCTCAAGGAGTATCCTGATATCATCGAACAAGCTAAGGAGAATCTAGGTTCTACCTTTGATATCAATGACTTTCCTACGCTTGATGATATTAGGGACTGTTTTACTTGCGATGTAATCAAAAGCCCTATACCTAGTACAGATGATATTAGAGTTAACCTATCTAAAGATGAGATAGACGAACTCAAGTCTAATGCTAAACAAGAACATGATGCTAAGTTATCTGAGATAACAGGTGCGGTTGTTGATAAGGTGCAGGGTGTACTTGGTCATTTCTCTGAAAAGATTAAGAGTGGTGAAACATTTAGAGATTCAACGATTGATAAGGTCATTGATCTTTGCGATGTCTTACCTTCGCTTAATGTTGCAGGTGACACTAAGATTCACAATGCACATCAAGAACTCATGGATATCTTTGTTGGTAACAACATTGATGCTGATACTTTGAGAAAAGACAAAGATAAAGCTAATGAGATCGCAACAAAGACAGATGCGGTACTTGATGATCTAGGGGGGTGGCTCAATGACTAATAACATAATGCCTGAAATGACTAAGGCTAGGACTGAATTAGTCTTGAGGTATCCCTTCTTTGGCAAGTTAGCGTTAGGTCTTGAACTGATTGAATCAGATCAATTTGACACTATGGCGGTTGACGGACAAAGAATCTATTACAACAAAGACTTTGTTAACAAGATTACCCACAAAGAAACTGTTGGTGTTATAGCCCATGAGGTTTTGCATGTTGTATTCAAACATCACCTTAGAAGGAATAACAGGGACAAGTACTTTTGGAATGTTGCAGGTGACTATGTAATCAATGATGTCCTCTTTGAAGACGGATTCGTTTTACCTGAGGGTGGCTTGTACGATTCTAAATATAGCGGTTGGTCAACTGAGAAGGTCTATGATGATGTCTATCAACAAAAAGATGATCCTGATAGCCCCTTCTATATGAATGGTGATCAAGAAGGCGATGATGAAGGTAAGAGTATGCCTTCAATGTGCGGTGAGGTTATTGATGCTGTCAATGACAATGGCGATGCCCTGAGTGATGCTGATAAAAAAGAACTTGAGAGAGAGATTAGCGTTAGCGTACTTCAAGCTGTTCAATCAGCTAAGGGTATTGGTGATAAGGGCGGTGCATTTACTAAGATGATCAACTCTTACAAAGAAGATAAGGTTGATTGGGAAGATGTACTAGCGAATCACATGCTAGACAATCTAGTGCCTAGTGATTACAACTTCAACAATCCTGATAGGAGATTCATCTATCAAGATATGTACTTGCCTAGTGTTGAGAAAGAACCAAATCAAAACATTGCTATTGCGATTGATACTAGCGGTTCTATTTATGAGGACACTAAAGCAATGTTCCTAGATGCTATCAACAACATTATTGATGTGGGTAAACCTGCAAAGATTAGTTTGTTGTATTGCGATAACCACATTCAAGAAGTCAAGACATTCCATAAGGGTGAGAAGATTACACTTGATCACCTTTGGGGTGGCGGTACTGACTATGAGCCTGTGTTCAAATACATAGACAAAGAATTAGATAACGATATCTCTTATCTAGTTTATTTGACTGACGGATATTGCTACTGCGATAACTTGGTTGAGCCTGAGTACCCTGTTATTTGGGCTACAACTGAAACATCTAGGTACTTCACTTTTGGGGAAATAGTAGATGTCGAATGACCTACTATTCGTTGGTAGAGTTTGCATGTTCTCTCAAAACATGCACTTAACTATTAACTAATTAATACATAGGAGTATGTATGGAATATGTAGAAAAAAAATATATTGTGTTGGTTGAGTATGGTGATCCTGTCACTAGTGAAAAGCTGTCAACTTCTTGGGGGTTCTTTGAAACTCAAGAAGATGCAAGGTTCTTTATTGAATCACACTACAAGGGCAAGAATCATATATGTTCAATCATACCTTTAAACAATCCAACTGTATTGGGAGATACATAATATGGGTAATTCAATAACGATAAGACTTGATGATGAAACTTGGAAACTCTTTGATGAGGTTCACAAAGAAACATCAATCAACAAAACAACTCAAGCTACAAGGTTGTTAGAACACTTTGCTATCAACAAGCAAACAATCTTACAAGCATGTAATAAAGAGTTGACTGCAAAGATAGACGAATATCTTGAGGAAGCGGAAAGGTTATCTCAGTTAAGTGATGAGGTTAGTAATACTTTATTGCAACTTAACAAACACCTGCCTGAATCTAAAAAGATAAAGGTATCTAAAAAATCTAATAAAAAAGCTAGGAAACCTAGTAATACCTTAGTTTTTACAGAAGATTCTGTAAACACCATATCTCACAAAAAGAGAGATGAGTGGTATCACGATGATAGTACTAGTGGTTTTGCGATTAGGACTAATAATAATGGCTTGGTCTATTACACTAGAGCAAAGAATCATAAAGTATCTAACTATACAATTAGAGTTAAGATAGGAGATACAAAAAAGATAAGTTTAGAAGATGCTAGAGTACAACATCAAAAGAACTTAGATGTAATCTTCAATCAAAACATTAATCCTAATACCTTAAAGCCTAAATCTAAGTGGACTAGGGGTAATGTTGCTACAAGCGAAAATGATGATGCCTCAAAGCCACATTCCAATATTGATTACTCTGTTTACAACGGATTAAGATTCGATAATGGAATGAGTATTGCTATCCTTAATGCGATACTTAACAGTAATCCTAATGTAAAAACATCTACTACTGATAAGTATATGAACAAGGTGTATTCAGCTAGGGGTAGTCAAATATATGATGCCTTTAAAAATGATGATAAGAGTATCTATGAACTGATAAGAGAGTTTAGAAGTCTTAAAACAGGCAAGATGCTAACATCACTTGGCATGATATCTGCTCTATGCAAGGCGATCTATTGGCATGGAACTCAATCTGAATCTAAAAAGCTAATTGCAAGGAATAAAAAATGAGTAGTCACGAAGAATATAAAAAGCTGTTAGACATAGTTTTTGATAAACATTGTGTAACTTATTCAAACAAGCCTAGTGATTTTGAAAAGCAGGGCTTTATCTCGTATGTAAAATCCTTTGAGAAAGTAAAAGATGCAAGGGCTTTTAAAAAGAAAACGATTGATGAAGGTACTTACATTGGATATGCGAACTTAAAGTCGTATCCAAAAATAGCTAAAGAATCTTGGGCGGAATTGCATAGTGACTCCTTTTATAAAGACGGAGACCTTGATAACTCAGTAAATACCAACTGAGTAAACTCACCTGTCCCTAGAGTGTGAGTATAAAGAGAGAGTAGGGGTAGGTTGGTAGTCCTACACAAAAAACTACCACTTAAATATTAACCAATTAATACATGAGGAGTATGTATGAAAAATAGAGAACTTTTAGAAAGTGCAACTAAAGATATTATTGGTATCTGCAACAACATCTATACACAAATAGACAGAGCCACAAAAGATAGCGAAGATATGACAGAGTGTGATTGGGAACTAGTAGGTTTATTCAACAAGCTAGTCACAATCAATCAAAAGAACTTAGATACTTTGTATCCTGAAAGACAAGCAGGTAAACCTAAATATCTGAGATTTAGATTCGCTAATGAGAGTGGTGTTGAGAAATATCCAACAGTTTGTATTGGTACTAAGGAAATAGATATGCCTGAGGAAGATACTAAAGATGTATGGGTAGAAGATACTGACAACAAACATGAAGGTGAGGTCGCCCTTATGTTCGCTAATTTATTTAATAAGTAAGGAGTAATTATGGAAAAGACTATTGAAGTTATTGTTAAAAACAACTTTGGCAATGATCTCGTATATCCAAAATGTGATGAGGCTATTATGTTCGCTAAGATTAGCGGACATAAAACTCTCACACCATATACGATTCAACTGCTAAAAGATAATGGCTACACCATAAATGTAAAGCCTGAGGTGGATACATTATGATCAACAATTCAGAATCAACACCTGTTAAGAAACATATAGTTTCAACAAAAATATTAGTAGAGTGGAGTAATGATCCAAAAATGCAAGTGCTACTTAACGATATGCCTAAACAATTATTGGCGGACTTTGATAAGTGGCTATCAGAAATTGAAAATGAGGAGAACTCACAATGATTGATTACAAGTATCCTATATCTACAACTTATGATCTTGGGTTTACTCAACTCAAAGACTTTGATGTGGGAAAGCATGATGACTGTTATCATGCTTATCACATTGATAAGTTTAAGAAAGATCATAAATGCCCTAGATGTTTTTTAGGTTGGAAACATCAATATCCAACTTGGCATAATGCTTCTTGCATTATGTATGCTGAGTATGATGAACTGTTAAAGATTCTTGGTAAGCCCCTAAAGATATCAAGAAGCAAGACAAAAACTACTAGATTTAGTTCAAGTACAAAGTTTAATGCACTATTTAATTGTGGTTCATCGCCTCTTAATGCTTTGAGATATCCTGCTTTAAGTGATGTCGCATGGATAGGTTATTTCAATGACAGAAAACATAGAGGCAGGTTAGCTAAAGACTTCTTTATTATTCGTGACTTTGGTCAAGGTAAAAATGCTTATGCTTATTATCATGGCTACGGAGATAATGAACTCGCTAAGGATAATCAGAATGAGTTAAATTCTTATGTTGTAGGCACTACGAACCACATGAAAAGAGCAAGTGAACTTTGTACGAATGATGAGGGTAAGTTTATTGAGCCTGAGAATCGCAAACTATCTGAGATCAAGCGTTGGAATATATCTACTTATAGACATACAAATAAGTACAGGCAACCTTATGAGATTGCTGACATACTGCAAATGTATATTGACGATCTATGAGTACTTGTATCCACCAACATTTCACATGGAATGACGATGATGAAATGATATGTGCTGAGTGTGGTGCTTTAGTTTATCTAATTACAGAAGATACTGATGCACCATACTTTGAAATATTAACTAAGAGTAAAGACGGAAGTTATGAGGCTTTTCATAGGAGTTTTGATGAGCAACTTAAACTGTCTTACAAACACACTAAAATACATTAGGAGTAAATATGAAACTAAAAAAACCACCTGAACCTAAAGGTTATGTAACAACTCGTATGCCACATAAACTTAGGCAGGATATACAAGTTATCGCTGATAACAACAGGCGAAGTTTATCATCACAGATAATCTTTATGCTTGAACAACAGATTGAATTGCAAGAGAGCAAGAATCTTTAGACTTATTTAAGTCTGAATGATAAAGGGAATTGGATACTACATTTAGCCCCAATTTTAAGAGGTGTATGTCTGATTCCCTTTTGATTTTATTTTCAATTATCACACCAATCAAATGAGTAAAAAGTTTTGAGTCGTTGGAAACAAACATTTTACTTACTTTCCTTAATAGCAATGATTTGAGAAGTTTATTACTAGAATTTTTCATGTCTGTCTGCTTCCCTGAATAATTCAAATTCAAACCCCCCTGAAATATCCCTGACTTGACACACACCCCCAATACATATTCACCAGCTTGATGCTGGTGTTTATCTATTAACTCGTTAATAAATAACCTATCTATGACATGCTGAGTAAGATTCCTTGCTCGTAAGTATTTATTACCTAAATCCTCAATGACGAACTCATGTTTGTCGTGAAGGTACTTGTTGCCTAAGTCAGTAGATTCAAAAGTCCCAATCATATTCTTCAATTTGGTTCTCCTCTTTTGGTTCAGAATATACACCTGTTGGGGGGTAATAGTCTAGTTTGGTCATACCCTGTTGCCCTACCCACTTGAACCTACACTTCCAAGTATGTATCTCAACATCTGTTCCCTCGCCTCTATGAACTGTTACACCTACATCTGCTTTACTAAACCATGATGCTGATCCTGAGATTGAATACCCTGTTGGCGGTGGTATTTTTCCGTCTGCATTAGGATAGAGTTTATGAGGGTGAGCAACAAACCAAACATGACAGTCATGGGCTTTAGCAAATCTCGTTATCTTGGTAAGCATTTGAGAGATACTATCTGTTTCGCTAAACGATCTATCCATTTCTATATAGTTATACGGATCAATCACGATACCCCTACAACCCATTTGCCTAACAGCACCTACGCTTTTTTCTATTATGCTTTCCATAGTAGCAGGTTCTCCGTCTAGGTAATCAATAAAGATAAAGTGTTCTTCAATAAACTTGAGTGCATTATCTCTCTCATCTTCATTCATTCTTTTTGTAGCCCCTGTAAAGAATGGTTTATCAATATACTTTTCAACTAACTTTGCAATGTGCAAGTCAGGTGGATTTTCAAAAGAACATACAGCAAACTTCCACCCTTCTTTCTTTGCAAGGTTCATCATTACCATATCTATAAACTCAGACTTACCTGAACTTGGTATCCCTGTAACCACAGATAACTGCCCCCCTGCGATCTTGAATAGATCATCTACATTAGAATATCCTGTTGACACACCCTGCATAAATCCTTTCTCGTACAAATCTATAACTGAGTTTTCGTAATGATTACTCTTATACAAACCTGAAAGTGGATATGGCTCTGCATCTTCAATAACTTGGCACAAAGCATCGCTTCCTGCACTTACCAACATTTCATTAGCATCTTTGTATTCACTAGGGATAGAAGCAATCCACACTTTATTTTTTCCTATGCGTCTTGCCAACTCCTCTGTTAGTGATTTACCTGCATCATCATTATCACAGCATAAGACTATCTTCTTGGCTTGATCTAATTGTTCACTTGCGTTCCAAACATACTGAAACTTTTTATCCTCACTAGGATCAACTTTGTTGTTGCTGACCTTCATCACAGCACCATTTGGTACTGACACCGCCCCTTCAATTCCTGCCTCAGCTAGTGCTAGTGCATCAAACTCTCCCTCACATATAACTATTAACTCGTTAATGTTTATCTTGTCTAATCCAAAGAAGGTTCTAGCTGATCCCTCTTGCGTAAAGTTTTTTCCATCTATGGTTCTCCACTTGACGGCATACATTTTATCTTCGTGGTAGTAAGGGAAGCCAATTCCTGCCACCTGACCTACTCCTGCAAAGCCTCGTTTATCAAAGAAAACACCATATTTTTTTGCAACTTCCTCTGAGATACCCCTATTTTTAAGGAAATTTATTTCATGTTTGGAAAAAGCCCCCCCAGAATTACTTGCTGTAATTTCTTTTGCTACTGATATTGGTGTTGGTTCTGTTTTTGTTTTTGTTGTTGTTGTTGTTTTGTTCATGCTTACTACTCCTGATAATTGACAATGCCAACATTGATATAATATTTTGTCGTTATCCCTCGTTAACGATAAAGTCTTTTGGTTTTTCTTTTTACGATGTGGTGAACAAGACGGACATTCAATCCTCTTATTCTGTTGATCAGCAAGATATTCTGAATTTATGATGTGATCTAATTGCATTTACATACTCCTTATATATACTAGTATTAAACTAATACTAATACTAGTTATAAACTAGTCTAGTATTTAACTAGTGATTAATTACTTCTCTTTGCCAAACCATACCATTAATAGCTGAGATAATATCCTCAGATATTTTCTTCCTATCTTCTGATGTTATTAAACTAGATAATGATTCCCTCAAGTGCTGAGGATTTAGGTTAGCCTGTTTACAAATTTCATCAAAGTCACTTGATCCAAACCAATCAAAGGCTTTATAAACTTTCTTTTCATCTTTACTAGCTGAATCTCTAATAGCTTGAATGATTACTTGGATACAAAGTTTTTTATTCATTTAATAAAAATTTATTTAACATTTGTATTTAATACAAAAATGAATATAATTTCAATGGTAAGGAGTTAAAAATGTATAAGATCGAAAAAGAAATACCTATACCCCCTGCAAGAAACAAGTTTTCTAAGGCGGACAGTAATGTCAAAGACATCATTGAAACTCTTAATCAGCTTGAGGTAGATGAGTGTTTTCTTATACCTATGACTAGCGATGATTTAAAGGATAAGAAAAATGTTTCTTCTCTTAGGAGTAGGATTGCTTACGCTAAAGCTAGAGTTAAATTAGTTTCTGATATTGATATGGAACTAATATCAAGAGAAGAAGATAGAGGGTTAAGAGTTTGGCGAACAAAATAACCAACAAATATAACCTGCCTGAAACCTTAGTTAACTTAGCTAAGAGTAGAGATTATTCTAGGGGCAAGTCTGATAGATCAATAACACAGCTTATTGATTCACCTAGAGTTTCTATTCTAAGAATGGCTAACGATAATAAGATTGAGGAAGATGTGACGGATACCTTTTGGGCGAACTTAGGTAGTGCATTACATCACATAACAGAGAAGGGGGCAGACGATAATCATATTGTAGAGGAGAGATTGTTTTTAGATATAGATGATTGGACTATTAGCGGTGCTATTGATGTTCAAAAGATAGAAGATGATAACTCTATTACTGTTATGGATTATAAGTTTACTTCTGTTTGGGCGGTCAAGAATCCTAAACTAGATTGGGAAAGGCAACTTAACTGCTATGCCTATCTTGTTCATAAGTGTAAGAACAAAGAGATCAAAGAATTACAAGTGGTCGCTTTCCTGAGAGATTGGAATAGAAACAATGCAAAGAGAGATCAATCATATCCCCAACAACAAATAGTAGTAGTGCCTGTAAAACTATGGTCATACGATGAACAGAGAGATTACTTAGAGGATAGGGTTGAGAGGCACAGAGAAGCCATACAAGACTATGCTTTTGAAAAAGGAATGTCTGACTGCACCCCTGAGGAAAGGTGGCAGAGAGAGGACACCTATGCAGTTAAAAAGAAAAAGAATGTTAGGGCATTAAAAGTCTTTGATAATTTAGAAGATGCTGAGAACTTTGCTAAAGATAAAGGCGATGAGTACGAAGTAGAGGAGAGAATAGGTATGCCTGTTAGATGTGTAGATAACTATTGCAAGGTTAATACTTGGTGCGAACAGTATCAGCAATGGAGACAAGACAATGAATGAGTTAGAGGCAAAGATAATTGGTATGTTAAAAATCTTTGGTGAGTATGGTATTGAGAACATAACTCTTTCACTAGACGAAAATGAAAAGCATGTCGTCATAGAGGAAAGATCAAACCCTTTTATTATTAGGACAAGGAAACTAACACTAGATCAGTTTGTTTGTAGTGATGTAAAGATGTTAATTCAAATAGTAAGGAGTATAAAAGATGAGTGAAATTAACGATAAACTTATTGGGGCTTTAGTTAAAGCACAAAGCGAAATGACTTTTGCCTCAAAGACAGGGACTAACCCACACTTTAGAAGTGGCTATGCCCCTTTGGAAACTGTAATTGATGCAGTTAAAGAACCCCTAAACAACAATGGCATTTTCTATTTGCAGAAAGTGTACCTTGCTGAGGGGGGACAATGTGTTGAAACTGAGTTTCACGGACATGGTGGGGTTGTTAAAGCAGGGAGAGTTTATGTTCCTGCTGATAAGCAAACACCTCAAGGATATGGGAGTGCCTTGACCTATGCGAAAAGGTATTCACTTATAACTGCTTGTGGCTTACCTAGTGAAGATGATGACGGAAATAGTGCTGAATCTAACTACAAGGCTAAACCAAAAGCAAAACCTAAAGCTAAACCAAAACAAGATGAGCAAGATGAAAGTCATGCTAATGTTTTGTATGAGGCTTTAGCTATGGGAGTGGGCGGTAGTACTAGTCTTGAATCTCTAAAAGATAATTGGATTGAAAACAAAGATGCAATTAGCAAACTCAAGAAATCTAGTGCTGAGGTCTATGAAAAATTAATTGAACTAAAAGACAAGAAAAAACAGGAGTTAGAAAATGTCTGATTACGCAAACAAACCTAAAGCAACAGGTAATATATTCAAGAATGGATATAAGAATAAACAAACACACCCTGATTACAAAAGCACGATTACGATCAACGCTGAACTGTTAAGGGAAATGGTTGAGTTTATTAAACAAGATACTAGAAGGGAAAAGGGAGTGGACTTATCTATCGCCATGTGGGATAGAGTCTCTAAGAATCCAAATCCAAAAACAGGTGAACATGCTCAATACTTTTATACTGTTGTTGAGATAGATACCTACAAAAGCGATAAGGCTAAAGCAGAACAAGAGGCAACTGATGATGTCTTTGCTGAGGCTAGTGTTAAATCAGATTCTTTTGAAGAAGAAGATATACCATTTTAGGGGGGAGATAAGATGCACAAATTTGTTAATGTAGTAACAGAGATAGAAGATCACATAGATGAGTATGAGTTTTTTAAATTTCATGTTCTTTATACTGAGATAATAGACAAACTAAAACCTATTTATGGTGACAAATCACATGGCAAACTCATTGACTATCTTGAGTTTAAAGAATCTTGGGAAGAAGAAAAGGTTAAGTTTAATGACAGCAAAGAGTATGAAAACTTTGTAGATGAGAACTTTCCTGAACACCTACAAGAAATACAAAAAGATAGTAAGAAACTACTTGCTAAATTATTTGCCCCTAGATTTTGGGATAGAGGTTAACTATTAAAGGTTTAATACTTGAACAAGGAAAGACTAAGAAGTGAACGATACCTTAAACACATTAGGCAGTTTCCCTGCTTGGTGTGTGGCAAGGTTGGTGTTCATGCACATCACTTACGACATGCAGATCACAGAGGTTGGGGACTAAAGAATGGCGATGAGTGGGCAGTACCATTATGTGCAGATCATCACATGGATTGTCATAGAACAGGCAAAGAGAAAATGTGGTGGGCTATGAATGGTATTGATAGTCTAGCTTGGGCGGAAAAAACTTTTAAAGATTGGGAGAAAAACAATGCGGACTAAACTAACTTGTACGATTTTGGTTGATGACAAAGATGACGAAGTAATCACATGGGATTACAAAGAGATTAGAAAATACTTTATGGAAAAGCTAATGGCTAATGAGATTAATCACTTCCATGTTTCAACAAAACACAAAGGAAATATATTGTACGAAGATATACCTGATAAGTATCAAGCTATCACTAGCGATAATGCAGATTACTTTGAGCAGGAGAACGAACATGACAGTTAAAGTTTTCTTTGAAACACCTAAAGGCTCATACGCTGAGGAGATAGCAACATTTAGTGATGAAGAATACTTTGATGCTTGTTATCCAATCTTGGAAAAGATAGCTAAGAAAAACAGATTTATATTAACTGAATCATTTATAGAGGATAGCGAAGATCAGTAAAGAGGAAATAACAATTCAAGATTATATTTGGGCTAGTGGTACATATCTAACGACACACTTGCCTGAGGGGTTTGATAAATGGGAAAAGAAAAAGAAGTATAGTTTTCTTGAGGAGTTTGCTCACGAATTTTTAAAAGGTTTGGAAGGCAAAGATATATGGGAAATGATAGAAGATTTAGCGTGGTCTGTAAGAATGTATATTGATCACGATGTATCAGTCTGCATGAGAAGTACAGCAGACGAACCTAAAAGGTTTGCCAAATGGATAGAAGAAATATTAGAAACTAATGAATGATTACATAAGATATATCATTAAGTACGACAAAAGAAAAAATGTTAAACAAGAGGAGATTTGGTACAACTTTAATAATGCTATCAACAGAATGACTGAACTAGAAGATAAGAATCCTGTTATGTATAAATCAGTTTATGAGAATGGTTGGTCAAGGAAAAAACTAAATGAGCAAGGGAAGTAAGAGAAGACCTGAAAAAGGAACGCAGTATCAGGATAATTGGGAAAAGATTTTTGGTAATAAAAATAGTAAGGAGAAAAAATGCAAGACTATGAAACGCAATACGAAAGAGCAACGATAAACTTTGAAGGAGTAAAGATTGCTATGAGGCAAGATAAGAATGGATACATCTTAACTTTGTCTGTTCACCCTGATGAAGTGCCTGAGAGTTTGTTAAGGGATTGGGTAGGCTCTAGGTATCAAGTCGCTATGGTACACATAGGAGATGATGAGATGCCTATTGTTCCCAAAAATAAAACAGAGGGTGAAAGGTATGTTGCTAAGGCAGGACTGCTTTGTAAGGAAAGGGAGTTTCAATTATTCATAGCTAACAGGAACAACTTACCCACAACTATGATAGAAAATTTTGACCATGATGATTGTGCTGAATGTCTTAGGAGAGAACTTAATATTGAAAGTAGGTCGCAACTTATGGATAACAAAGAGGCTAGGCAAAAACTAGACATGATTATCTTAGACTTTGGAAGGTCTGAATGGGCGAAGTAATAGATAAGACTAAATTAAAATGGTGGGCTTGGCATAAGAAAAACCCTAGAGTATGGGTGTTGTTTCAGAAGTTTACTCTTGAAGCGATTAGGTCAGGCAGGAAACATTACTCACATTGGGCTATAATGCAGAGGATAAGGTGGGAAACTGATATTGTGACGAAAGGTAATCCTTTCAAAATATCAAATGATTTTATAGGATATTATGCTAGATACTTTATACACAGCTATCCTGAGCATAAAGATTTCTTTAGGATCAAACCTTTAAAACATGAGAGGGGAAAGCATGAAGAAGAACAAGATCAAGATAATACCCACGAAGAAGTCTTGTATGGTTAATCTTCCCATAGGGATAGAGAAGGAAAAGTTTAAAAAGAAAAGCATATTTAAAACTGCATGGCAACGCTTAAACACATTACACTAGAAGAAGATAACGAAGAATACACACTACTAACTCCAACAGTTAAAGCCAAAACCTTTTCAGGTGCAGAAAGAAAATTCAAAGGTAAACACATAGAAGCTATCATTAGGCTAGATGAAGGCTCGTTTATG
>Ga0181369_1000242_pt1 | contig 15561 bp, 13 predicted proteins | sample LowvirmetaG_8_FD_130088 | JGI IMG/M metagenome (GOLD analysis project Ga0181369, IMG submission 130088) | Marine viral communities from the Subarctic Pacific Ocean - Lowphox_04 viral metaG | ecosystem: Environmental > Aquatic > Marine > Oceanic | place: Subarctic Pacific Ocean | collected... | reverse complement strand
TTCTTGGCTGTTGACGTTCACATGGGTGCAACACTAAATGACGAGGATTTTGATGCAATCAGGAACGTCATCAGTCAGATACAAAACATATTGTAATGAATTTTGATATTAAAGATATTTTACTTAAATTAGAGGCCCGTGGGTTAGGTAAATTACTGGACTTTTTACTGAGGACCGCCATTTTAATAATACTGATTGTAATACTGTCTGCAAGGAGCTGCAACTCTGGAGGTAGTTATCTAGACCAAGAAATTATTAAAAAGAAAGAAAAGGTAGAGGAACAACTTGATGCTCTACTAAAATCCACTAAAAATATTGAAAAAATGCAAGTTAAATTAGATAGCTTGCAATTAAATATTTATAGTGAGTTAAACCAATTTGAAAACCTACTAACTAGAAACATTTATGAAACCGATTCTACTCTCATTATTATTCGTAATACTGACATTGACAGCCTTCTCTCAAACATCCCCGAATACCGTAGAGGAGATGGAGGTCTTTAGGTTTGAGGCAGATGACACCACATATGTAATGTTCTATGCTGATGACTATAAAAAGTTATTAGAAATAGGTAGAGAAAATGTTTTATTAAACGATATAAAAGACTCTCTCACAATAAGTTATAATGCGTTGGTGGGAAGCATTGATATGTTTGTGATGGAGTATGAGGCCTTTGTAAGTTACATAGACACTATGAAAATAGTAGCTAACGACCTACAAAAAAGTTTCAAAGAATATACGGATGCTACCGAGACAAAATTAGAAAAAGCAGTGAGGAAATGGTACAGGTGGAGGTCGGTAGGATTAACATCAATAGGATTTAACTTTATACAAGTTGGAGCCTTGATAACGACTATTAAAGTATTAAAATGACAAACGGACTAGACCCAGTATTAAATTTTGAAGTTACTCCTTCTTGGGACAGTAGGGTACTTGTAATTACTGATATCTCCGATTGGAAGCATCTTATAGATGAGCCTTCCTATATAGAGATAACACTACCTGGTTCTAAAACTCCCGTAAGACATAGTTACTCTAAAAACAAAGTCATGGTGTTTAATGCTAGTACTTTGAACTATGGGTGTAATAGTGGTTGTGAGGACGAGCTGCCTACGTTACCTGATGGTATTTACAAGATAAAAATCTATGTTTGTGAGGGCACTCAGTTCTCTTATGAAAGACATTATCTCAGAACTGTTAACTTAGAAATAAGACTTCAGAGAGAAATAATGGCAATAGATGTTGATTGTATGCCAAACTCTAGTTGCTTAAATAAGATGATAGAGGCGGAGTTTATGATTAAGGGAGCAAAAGCTGATATTTTCTTTGGAAATATACAAGCTTCTCAGAGAAAATATAAAAAAGCTTGTGATATAGTAGAGCATGTTGAACACTGCGACTGCTCAAAAGACTGCGGACATGGATACACTACAACGGCATACTAATTCGGAGCAATCCATACATGAGAAGATAAGGAGGCATTATCAACATAAATCCGATAGTCTCTTGCACAAATATATATTTGATAAGGACTTTCATTTTAGTGTACCTGACTATGTAATAGTTAAAACCTTTGAAAATATCATATGTCAAAACTTGGACTGCGACTACGGAATAGATAGCTGCATGTTGGAAAAAATGAATATATACTTAGAAAAAAATAGAAAATGAGTTGTAGTAATTACAAATTTAATGATACTTGCGGAGAGTCCATATTTGCACCTTGTGTATATGTAGAACAAACATTTCCATCAATCTCATCACTATCTAGTGAAACTTGCACTGATTTAGACTCAGTAATTTCTGATTTATACACTCTTGTTGATAAGAGTTACGTAGATATGTCCGTATACGCAAAAGGTTGCCTAGACTATTCACCTACAGCAGATGCTGACATTAAACCTGTGCAAGTCCTTAATAAGTTAACAGAAGAGGTTTGCAAACTTCAGCCTCTAATGGGACTGATAGACACCACAGTAAACCCTAATGTTTTGAAGAGTATACCAGAGTTTGATATCAATAAACTTAACCTCTGTTGTCTTGCTCCAGACCCTTGTGGAGCCACGCCCGCTACTTTAGAGCAGCTGTTACAAATTATCATTAATAAGGTTTGTTTGTGTTGCGATAGTATTACTTGTGCATCTAACCCAACATTATTCCCATCTTAAAAATTAAATAATGGCTTGTAAAAATTGTAAAGACGTAGTAGTAGAAAATTGTGATAACTGTTATTGCAGCAACACGGTGTGTACACCTTGTAAAATAAAACTAGCTGATAGATGTATCACTATTACATCGGACCTACCTAATATTGCACAAAACCTGGAATGTAAGGATTTAAACACTACGTTGTTAGCTATAAACAACAAATTAGGTAGTAGTTTAACTATTGCATCTAACCAGTTTTTTGCAACTGATGGTACGGCTAACTTTCCAGGACCAGGCGATAATTATAGATGGGCTGGAGAAATAGTTACTGGTGTTAACTTATGGGACCAGAACAATTACACAGAAGGTCTTGATGCTCCAAAAACAGGATTCACTACCGTATCAGACCAAAGAATGGCAGGTATACCTGTACCTTTTGATATTGCTGCAGGAGAAAAGATAGTCCTTACAGGTACGTTCAGTAACTTCCACACCGTACAAGTAGATGGTAAGGTAGAGGTAGGTTTTACTCCATGTTCAGGTAGCGATACAGCTTTACCTCGTACAATAACTCCACTTGTAGAAGCATCCACACCTGCTAATAATGATATAGTGATGGAAAACTTTTACGGAGAGGCTATGTATTCAACGTGCTTTAGAAAGGAATTTATTGTTCCTACAGGGGGCATCACTAAAGGCTCAGACCTACTTGTAGTAGGGTGGCAATTAAGTAGAACATTAACTGCTAGTGATAAGTTAGTAGTTGCATGGACGTTATCTGTTTAAAATAAATAAAAACCAATGGAAAAATTTATTATAGATGGAGGATTATTAAATGATGTAAAAATGGTTATTCTAAATGGTAAACAAGAGGTGGCAACAGCTCAACAAATTATCAGCATTATGAATAGGCTACAGAATTTAACTCCACAAGAAACACCAGAAAAAGAATAAAATGGGTTGTAGTAGTTGTAAATGTAGTAGTTGCAGTTCTAGCTGTAGTAGCTGTACGTGTAGTAGCTCTACCTGCAGTAGTAGTTGTACTTGTAAGACATCATGTGAATGTGGAAGTACAGGATGTGACCACTTACTAAATGATGAGTGTATTAGGCTAACGTCAGCTCTGTCAGTTTGTGGGGTAGTCACTATCCCAGCAGGTACTTATTACAACTCGGCAATCAAAACAATAGTAGACACTATTTGTACATCAGTAGCACAAGGCCCTACTGGAGGCACAGGACCAACAGGGCCCGCAGGCCCAACAGGTCCTATTGGAGTTACAGGGACTACAGGACCTACTGGAGTCACAGGTGCTATAGGTGTCACAGGTGCTACGGGTGCAGGTATACAAGGACCTACAGGACCTACTGGAGTTACGGGGGCAACTGGTGTAGGAATTACAGGAGCTACAGGTCCTACAGGTGCAGCAGGACCCGTGGGCCCAACAGGACCAACAGGAGCTACAGGACCAACAGGAGCTACAGGAGCTACAGGAGCTAATAATGTTGATATTATTGACTATGTGTTAGGCACACTTGTTCCTACAGGTGCAGGATTTGATACTGTGCGTACTACTAATATTTTAGTAGCAGCAAACCCTATAGATTCAGATGGAGAACATTTAGAAATTATTGTAACTTTTGATACACCAAACGGTATAGCTAACATAGATGAATTTAGGATTGTGGTATCAGATGGCACTACGACCACAAATATCACTAGAAGTGGTGTAACTTATCTAGGCAGAATGTATGGTCTTGTTCAACAAGGGGGAATGTTTAAAATTATCTTAAATAGAGTTAACGCTACTACTGCAGGATTAATGATGGAGTACTCTTCAGCAGCTGCTTTGAATTTCCAAGATGCTCCTAATAATGATTTTAATGGTTCTATGTTTATACCACCAAAGTCTGCCTCATTTACTCTAGACTTTAGCCAGAACATTAGTATTCAATATCAAATTGATGCTAGTAGTTTGGCGGACACTTCTAGTCTTACGCAAGTATCAGTCAAACACTTTAAAGCATAATAATGGGAAGTTTTAGATATCAAAAACAATTTGAAATATTAGCCGCTGGAGGCACAAATACGGTCTTAACCACAGACCCACATAGCAGTTATATTATAAAGTCTACTGGACATGTATCACTGGGGACTAATAATTGGAGCGTCACTTACACAGGAGCAGTTGCAGGGCAAACTATCGTTACAAACTATATTGCTAACGTAGACTCTTCAGGGACAGGTACAGTGACTATCAATGGAACAGTTATTCCAGAGTATTTAACTTGTATAGAAAATGGGACAGGAGCAAGCCAGACAGCTTCTGATTTATATGTGGTTTCTGTATATGATGGAACTGCTTGGGCTAATACCATCTTAGTAGATAGGACTAATGACCCCTTCGTTACTCCCTTCCTCTCAACAGCTTCAGTATTGTATACACCAGGAGGCGATATAGTAGGGCCATTAAGGTCAGGAAGGTTCTCTATAACTTCACCAGGAGTTGCTGGTATATCAGATGCGACTTATATTTGGCAAAGAGTAGGTAACGTAGTTACAGGAAATCTCCAGTTATCTATCAGTAATAATACTTTAATACCCGTAGTATCTCAAAATATTGATTTCACAATAGATGTCCCCGTTAGGCCTTCTTCTGCAGGTATTTCAAATTTACATGGAACTGGGACTGCACAATTATTTGCTGCAGCTAACCCTAATGTATTTTATCCATTGTTTATCCAAAACGACACAGGAGTGCCTACCACTAAAATTAGAGTGCTTGGAGATGATGTAATAATAGGGACACCTACAGGAGGTACAGGACTGGGTTCTATTTCTATAGAGTTTAGCTATTACATATAAAATTAAAAGGGTGGTTTTGGTTGGTTTTCCACCTCATAGGGGGTTCTTTAAGAGCCCCCTTTGTTATTGTAATGAATTTGTATATTTAATTAATTTTCACTAATTTAGAAGAATGACTGTTGGACAATTTATCTCGGATGTAAAAAACTCTGTTCAAGCTATCAGACAAGATGATAGGATAAGTAATAAGTATATCCATTCGTTAGCAAGGGATTATACTAGTTTTATATTGGCACAAAGACAGTTGAGAGATGTATTTAGAGATAGCACTATCTTTACAGAGGTAACTTGTGTGGAAATGAAACAAATTCGTGCTGATAAATGTGATATTGCAGAGTTTAGAAAGTGCGACAAAGTTATGAAATCTGAGTGCAAGCTTCCAAATATTTTCAATTCTTCTATTGGGCCTATCATTATTGCAGTTTCAAATATTACAGGAGAAACTCAATATCAGCAGCTAAGAACAGCAGCAGACTACAAAAGTCAGCAGAAAAGAAAGTTTCAAACTGCCGTTAATTATTTTTATTTAGCTAACGGTTTTTTGTACGTTGTAGGGAGTACACCTGAAAGAATATCAATAACTGGTCTATTTGAAGACCAACTTGAAGCAGAACAGTTTTCTGCTTGCTCTGGTGTCGATAGCTGTGAATCTGCTCTTGACTATAAAATTATTATTCCTAATAAGTACATCTCTACAGTAAAAGACCAAGTGGTTCAACATTTAATTAAAACAAGAAAAAATATACCAGCCGATGAAAATCCTGATTTAGATAGCAATCAGAAAACTGGATTAGTAGCTAAAGGCAAGTAATGTTTAAACGAGGTGACAGAAAACCATCTTCTTGGGGAGCTCCTGTAAATGTGATGGGTAAAAACTTTGAACGAAAAGTTAAAAGAAAGTACCCTAACTTAAAAGATAGGTACACTCCGACTGAGTGGGCTAACATAAAAAAAGAGTTCTGGGGAACTGCAGCTGATGTTTTGATAAATCAGCCTAACGGAATAGTTTTAGATGGGATAGGATACTTTTGTTTCCCAGCCTACATAAAGAAAAGTAAATTCCCCTATACAAACAGAACCAATTTTAAGAACAAAGGACTATTGTATTACAGTCAGTTTTTTGGTCATGTATTTAATAATTTTTTCTTGAGAGGGCTAAGTTTTGAATTTATAAGACCGCAAAAGAATAAATGGAAAGACAAAGTAAACGAAGGATACGAATATAAGTGTCACTACAAGAATATAGATAACATCATAGGCAATGGAAAAAAGCACTTACATCCCACTAGAAGAATTTATCGCTGATTTAACTTCTAGTAATTATTTTAAGGACAACCCTCAATTAGTAGATGAGGCATCTATCGCTAGGTGGGTGTTTTTGAAATTAAAAAACTTTGGGAGAAACGTTATGGATAAGTATGAGAGAGTTATTCACGTTGATAACTATAGAGCAGAACTTCCAGAAAATTTTGCATCCCTTTTCTTAGCTGTATTTTGTGAACCACATTTAATCAGCATGCCAGAGAATACTGAGCCACTTAGAGTTCAGTCTAGACTGTACGCAGAAAAAATTAGCTGCCCTGAAGAAAGCATTTGTACTGACTGCCTGCCAACTTGTAAAGAGGGAAGCTGTGTAGACAGAGTAGTAGAAAATTTATATTTAGACCCTACTACAAACGTAAATGTTCTTTACAGAAACCCTGTTTACGTAAAAATAGGTAGTGACTTGATTAGAAGCCAATGCGAGGCTAATTGTATAAATCGTCATGTAAAAGACAGCCCATATTCGATGAATATAAAGGGGAAAACAGTGTACGCTAACTTCAAGAAAGGGGCTATCTACCTTCAATACTATGGATTACCAATGGATGATAATTGTCTTCCTGTTATCCCTATAACACCTAACGGATACTTAGAAGAATACATAGAGTACTACGTTAAAAGAAAAATATTGGAAGATGCAATGCTGTCTGACGATACCACTAATAAACAATACATATATAGTTCATATATACAACAAGAAACTGATTTACACGCTAAGGCTAAAGCTGATACTTCTAAAATTGATATGGTTGCTTTATTTAAAGCTATGGGCAACAATAGGTTTAGAATGCATAAATACGATGTTCATCTCGGTGCGTTGAAAACTAATTATGTTGATTCGGGACCAGCCGTAGGATTCGGTACGTTCCAGAACCCTAATCCATTTCGATTCTAATGGCTAAGAGTAACAAAAGAATAGACAGACAGATAGGTGCACCCAAGCAGGGTATGAATAAGGATGTGCATCCCGCATCCTTAGACGAAAAAACCTACACACATGCCCTCAATGCAAACTATGAGGGACAGGATGGAGATATTGTTAACCTTCAAAATGAAGAAAGCAACATACTTTGTTCAAAGTTTAAACCGAGCTTTAAAGTAGTAGGACACCAAATTGACATCACGGGTGAAAGAACATATTTCTTTTTAGTTGATGATTCCACAACTCCCCCTCGCTCTGAGATAGGATTTATAGAGGACCTTGGTAAACAAATTAATTTTACTGACACAGTAATTAAATGTGGGTGTAGTATAGAGGCTGTTCTATCTGATGGTTTAGAAAATCAAGTTCAAAGTGAGACTTGTACTTACACCACCTTAATCGCTGATTACGAATGTGCTAATGGAGTGACTCCTAACCACTGTTTAAACTTCAATATAAACTACCCAATATCGTCAGTTCTAAAAGACGATAAGTTAGGTAAGATACTATATTTTACAGATGACCTTAACCCTAGGAGGAGAATAGAACTAGATAACATTTCTCAGTACTACAAAACTCCTGTTGTTTGTGCCGATGATACGGATGCTTGCATCAATTGTGGTTTAATGGATATGCTCCCAGAGACACCCCCACTTTGCATCGATGTAGAAGGCACAGTAATAGGTGGGGATGTTGACCATGGGGTGTATGCTTTTTTTGCAGGGTATTGTGATGGAGAGGGTAATATGGTTAGAGACTACTCTGCTTCTACAAATACCTTTTCTGTAAAAGACCCTAACAAAGATATCTACACTCAGTCGGAGCTAGACCTCCCTACCAACTTTTCTATAAAACTTAATGTAAATAATCTAGATACACAATTTGAATTCTACCAAGTAGCTGTAGTGGCTATTAAGGAGGTCAATGGTGCAAAGTCTTATTATAGTTTAGGAGTTTTTCCAACATCGAATCAAGAAGTTTTATTTTCTGGATTAGAAACTTTACCACAGGAAAATAGGTTAGGCCTTTTTGAAATTACTCAAACTGTGCCAGAATACATTAAAGCTAAGTTTGTAACAAACACAAACAACACCCTTTACTTTGGGGACCTGGAGGGCAGACCAGACCCTAACCTTCAGCCAGTTGTAAACTTTATGGGACAGTTTGCCAAGTGGCGAACTTTTATGGCAGAAGAAGACCTTTACAGTACTTCTTATGGTACAGGTAATTTTAAAGGATATATGCGAGACGAAGTTGTTCCTTTTGGAATTAGGTTCGTAACTAAAAAAGGGTACAAGACTCCAATCTATCCTTTGATAGCAAGAGTAGCAGATGCAACTAGCGATTTATACTTTGATGATATATCTTCTGGAGGCGTACCTTCTCACGAAGCCGACCCTACTGCTTGTATCGCAGCTATAAAAAGTTCTACTAATCTACCTACAGCATCTAGCACACGTAAGTGGATAAAAGACGTTTACTCAACATTAAGGTATGGTAATGAAAACTGTAATGATGAAGAGAGAGTGTACAAGTGGCAGTACTACAACACCGCAGTAGAACAGAGAAGAGATATCGATGATTGTGCAACGGTAAGTTCTACAACAGTTAAAAGAGACATAGAAAAGGTTTGTTCTCAAGAAGAAAACACTATACTAGGTACTTCTGTAGGTATACCTAATAATAACACCACGGCACTAAGACTTGATTTCACAGAGGACGGAACTACACCTGAGTTTGAAACTCCTCCTTGTGACCCCACGACTGACCCCACTTGCCCGTGTCCAGTAGGTATTGAGGTAGAAGGATTTTTTACAGGGTTTGCTGATTATGTTCAAAATAATCAATCCGTCTTTGAAGACATTGTAAATGACTCTACTGGTCTATACGGTGCAACTCAAAAGCTACTAGCAAGTTACTTTATTTTAGATAATTACAAAGAAGGAGCTATACACGCACTCGACTGTTGTGATGTAGGGTTTGATAGCAGCGTTTGTGGCACACCTACCAAACTCACTGAATTCATAGAAGTTTTAGGGTTGGAAACAAAGGCCCCTTGTGCTAAGATAGTTTATGAAGAGTGCTCATATTACGATAGGCCTCCTGAATCAGATATCTGTTTTAACTATGCAATAGACCCTACCAACGGTGACAACAAAAACATAAATGCTCAGTGTGGTTATGATGTAAAGGGCCAAGGAACAGAGTGCCAAAATGATAGTGAGTGTGGAAATAGTGCTAACAATTATTTGTTTACTTATGAATTTTTTGTAGGTGTAAGAAAAAAGAAAGATAAATATAATTTAGTATTTGATAGAACAACTCCCGTTTCTGGAGGAAGCAGTTGTAACAATTCCTCTAATCTTCCATTAAGCTTTAATGAGTACGATTCTGCATTTACAACTCATATTACTCCTGATTTTCCTGATATTGAAATAGTTGAAGATGACGGGACAACTTCAGATGAAGATGCCACGTACATTAGTAAATCTATAAATAGCCAACAAGCACAAGTTACACAGTTAATGGACAGAGACTTTATAGCTGGTTATGGTTATGGGGAGGTAGACCCTAGACAAAATACTAATCCAGGAAGCAGAAGAAAGAAAAAATTCTGTGCAAAGGCAAAAAACGACATTTATTTAGGGCTTCCTGAAAATGCAGGAGGAGGAGGTCTGTTTACTAATAATGATAACGTATCAGGACCTGGTATTTTCTTTAATGGGGGTACTGCAGGTTTCCCATTAGTAGGAGGAGTAGATTATGGTAGGGTACACAATAATGCTATATGGTATAAATTAGTTGTGGGTTCGAATAATAAAATTTATTTTGCTGTTTCTAGACAAAATGATTTTCCCTCTGACAACGATAAGAAAGACTGTTTATGGTATCCTGAAATAGCAAGAGTCAGTTTCTTTGCAAATTGTGATGGGGACATTTTTGAGAATTTCACTCTTTGTGCTAATCCTGCTGAAAAGAATTTAAACTCCACTAAAGTAGATTTAGATGGGCCTGATGGAGTTATAGAACTTGACATAAAAGCGGCTGTTGACTCTGGTGCGTTTCCAGGGGGTATATCAGAAATTTATGTTGCTGTAGACACACCAGTTGTAAGGGCTGAACAACGTCCAGGACAAGCCAATTCTTGTTTTTATCCTGGAGGATTAGGAGATAAAGACCATACAGATAAAGACGGCCAAAATATTTACTATTATAGTTCTGGTACAAACTGTTTCGTAGTCAAAGCTTATAACCAAGCCATAGATTATATTGAAGCTTACTTGGCACCTACACAATTAATTTTAGAAAAAACTTGTACTTTCAAAAGTAGCTGTGAACTCTCTGTTTACGATACTTTAAAGTGTGACCCTTTCTTTAGAAGTGAAGGTATATTTTCATATTGGGAATCAACTAACATCTACCCCGATAATGATTTTCTATATAACAGTAAAAATCAAATAACTAATATCGCTAACTTGGACTTAGGTAGTGCAGATGCAAATAATGAGTTTAATAATATCTATGTGACGAGTGCGGCACTAAACGACAAGGCTAACTTTGCGTGTAAACCGATTAGACACTTTAAGTTCCCTGATGTAAACATTTCTCCAATGTTTGGGGCTGATACGTTCTTTAATGCCCAGCCTGTTCCTTTTGTACCATCTAAAATTTATCCAATAGGCTTCCATATTGATAACAATATTATCAATGGATTCTTGGATTTAGCCGTAGATAATACTTTAATTACTCAGGAGTTTAGAGATTCAATCACCAACTACGAAATATTTAGAGGGGATGTCAGACTAAATAAGTCGATTATTTCTAAAGGTGTTCTTTACGATATGTACAAACACGTAGATGAAGACACCAACGATACATCTTATTTTAGTAACTTCCCTTACAACGATTTATCAGATAATAAACTACTTTACAAAAAAGAAAACAGGAAGAAGTTTATAGAACACCCATTTAAGAATGATTTAAAATCAAATAACAGGTTCACATTCCATTCTCCTAACACATCGTTTGACAGAGACTTGTTGCCTTTTGAAATGTATGTTGAAACTGATTTTGTAGGGTATAGTAGGGGTGCATTCGCAAAAGTAGAGGACCATCCAAAGTATACAGTCCTCGCACCAAGAGCCTACAGAATAGCTAGATTCTTAGCAGCAGCTGAAACAACATTAGACTTTTTAACAAACTTAAGTTCGGCATTAATACAAGTGGGACTTTCTGGTAATGTGGGTACAACTACCAACGTTTTACAGCCTGTAGCATGGGTAGCATTTGGTCTATACACAGGACAAGCACTTCTAAACTTAGTACCACAAGGTAAACAGAATACATCCAAGTGGTTAACTATATTTAGAACTTTAGGTAATGATAGAAACTTTGCAAACTACTATTCTTCAGTAGGATTCTACAATGGTATGTATGCACCTCCTTCAGACTCTCCCATGATGGCCCAAGCAGGCGACAAATTAAGGGGGCTAAGAGAAAAGTTATATATTGATAATGGTAGATACCGTGTCGATGAGATAGATGAAGATAGTAATATTATTATCAACAACTTTAACAGAGAGTCTTCAGTATATTTAAGTCTCGGTGTAGAAAAGGATTCATCAGGCAACGTTAGACATAATTTTAATCTTGATAAGTCAGCTGCTATTAGAAACTACGATAATAGTAGATTCATAGCATCTGACAAAGGATGCTTCAAGGGAGCTGTATCAAGAGAGTATGAAGCACCTATATCTTCTCCGTATGTTTCACTCAAACGCTTCTTGCCTGGACAGTATGGAGGCATTAGCAGCGTAAGTTGGTTTGATACCGCATATTGTGGAGACCTTACAAAAACTAATTCTTGTGAAGCTGCCTTTGGTGGAGATACGTTTATAAGTAGGATGTACCTAAAGAGAAAGTTTTCACTTTTCTCTACACCAGCTTTAATAGGTAAAAATGGCACAGGAGACAATGTACCTTATGAGTATTCTATTTACAGAAATGTAGGTTACCCTAGATACTTCTTAGACTATCTTATGGATGGAGAAGATGATGTTACAATTTATGGTAACATTCCTAACTTAAGGTCTAATTTTGAATTCGATTGTACAAATAGTAAGGGGCTATATATGAAACCCCCATCGAAGTTCTACTTGTTCTACTATGGTATACCTGGATTTTTGGTAGAGTCTAGAATCAATCTTAATTTCCGCTATGGTAGAAATAATTCTGATAAATTCTTTTACCCAGGAACTAGAGATTACTTAGGGTGGACTCAAGAAAACTATGTGTCTGTACGTGAGGGAGAAGAGTTTTCATACAATGAGAACTACAGTAAAAATAATGATATTTCCGATGCATTTGTTCTTCCTGATAACTACGACCCAGCCATATGGAATGCACAGTACGATAACTATGACAGAGTAATATTCTCTTTACCTGACAACAACGAGTCTAACAGAGTTGATAACTTTAGATATTTCCTATCTAATAACTACCATGACTTTGGTAATCAGTATGGAAGACTGATAGACTTGGCTAATATCGAGTCGGATAAAGTACTTGTTCGTTTCGAAAACGGGGCATCTATATTTAATGCTTATAATGTTTTAAGAAGTCAAAACCAATCCGACCCTAATTATGCGGTGAACCCCCAAGAAAACAGAACAATACTCAAGAGTAAACCTAGTGAGTTCTTTAGAACAGAGTTAGGCTACGGAGGTACGCAACACAGAGCTTTAGTTTCTTGTCAGCTGGGGCACTTCTGGACTGATGCTAAAAGAGGGAGAGTATACCAGTTAAGTCCTAACGGAACGTCTTGGGATGAAATTTCTAATAAGGGCATGAAAAACTGGTTTAGAGAAAACTTGCCTTTCCGTATTAAAACTCAGTTTAAGGATATACCAGATGATATGCTTGACAATACTATGGATGGGTTAGGAATAGCTATGACTTGGGATGACAGGTATATGCGTTTATTCTTAACTAAGTTAGACTCAAAGGTAAAATCAAGCATTACAGTTTGGACAGGAGATGATTCTCTAGCTCCTAATAACAGTATGAGAATCAAAGACTTAGACTTTATCTATAGAAATAATTTAGGAGTTGATTCCGTTGTAAATCCTCAAGACCCTACGTATTTTGATTTAGCTTCTTGGACAACAGCTTACAGTCCTGTAACTAAGGGGTGGGTATCTTTTTACTCTTTCACGCCTAACTACTATGTAAGTCATCAGAACTATTTCTCTTCTGGTCTTAATCCTCTTGTAAGTGGGACAAGAAAAGGTAGTACTGCAGGAATATGGAATCACTTACTTGGCAGTAATCAAACATTCCAAGTATTTTATGGTTCTAGATACTCGTGGATTATTGAAACTGTCGCTAAAACTAATTATCAAAGTAAGCTATATGAAGACTTTAGCTACAGGCTAAATGTTAGAAGATATGTGAATGAGTATGACTACCATTACTTCGATGAAAACTTCGACAAGATGGTTCTGTACAATGACAGAGAGTCTTCAGGATTATTAAGACTAGTGACTCAAGAGCCTAATAGTTTGAAACAACTTATTGATTTCCCTAAGTTCACTTCTACAGGTATCGACATTATAGCCACAAATCAGGATTATACTTGGTCGGTTAACTACTTTTTTGATAACTTAAAGGAAAATCATACACAACCTATTTGGACTAATGCTCTAAATAATGTAGATAAAACTTTGAACAATGAAGCATTTAACTACAACCCTTCATTTAAGAATCATCTGAGAGGACAATATCTCTTAATAAGGTTGGAGCAAAGTAAAGAATCAAGACTTAAGTTTATATTTGAACACTTCATATCAGACTCATTAATGTACGATGCCTACTAAAAAAAATAACATACCAACAGGAGGATTCATAAGAAAACAGGATGCAGCAAGAAAGCAAGAAATCCTAGATTTATTTATTAAAGAGACCAATGAATACGGTGCTCCTAATTATAGTGCTACAACTGATTTCCCAAGCCCCATTTATGAGGACAGTTACCAACAAGCCCTTGACTACCAGACAGAAATGTTAAACTCGCCTAGAGGCCAAGAGATGTTAAGGGAGGAAACGGCAAGAAATTTTTTATTTAATAGAAATAAAAGAAATGAAAGAGCTTTTCAAGAAACTTATGATGCAAGGTTACGTAATTTAGAAAATGCTAGGAATTCATTGTTATTTGCACCAGAGATATCTGACATTGCATATGGTGTGGCATTTCCAGACGGGCCAAACACTGCCGTTCTTACACAAGGATTAAGAGGAGTACCATACACTGTTCCTAATATGTATAGTCCAGACGATTTAATGTTTACAATGGTGCATGAGGCAGACCATGTTGAAAAGGGGTCTGATTTCAGTACAGAAGGTTTTAATTTTTTTGATGCCAATTTACAACCTAAAGCTTTTGAAAAAGTCAGGCTAACACAACGTAAGACAAAGGATGCTCTAGAAAACCTTGATGCCCAATTTGGAGGAGGATATCAGAGACAAACTGGTATGACCAAAGAAGATTTTTTATCTAACTACAAAAACAAAAAGAAAGGAGAAAAGGCTTATTATTTTGGAGAAAATAACCCTGACAAAAACGTAGAGGGACATATACCCCTAGTAGAACTATATGATTTTGATTGGGCTACTAGCCCTGACGAAGTATCGTCTCAAATAGTTGAACTTCAATTTCTTTCATCTCGGGCAGGAGTATACGACCCCAAAACAGAAGAGTTTAACGAATCGCATTTGAAGAAACTAGAGCAATTAGTAAACTCAAAACAGGTCCCTCAAACAGTTTTTAGGACTTTTAAAAACTTGAGAGGTCTATATGAAGATGATAACTTAATAGATATTATGAATCTTATCTCACAGGACAACTCCATGACAGACCAAACTAATATGACGTACGCCCAAAACGGAGGATATTCTAGACATCAAGAAGATGGCATAACTTACTTAGACCCTAACCGTCCAATCAGTAGCCAAACTGATGCATACACACCACCTAGTGAAAGAGATAACATAGCAGTTCAGGATGCAATAAATCAAGCCAATGTTCAGAGAGCAGATATAAGGGGTAGAATGCAAGCCTTTGATGAACTAAATGAGGAAGCTCAAAGACTAGGTTTTAGTAACTATGCAGAATACTCACAAGCAAAACAACAAGAAAATTTATCGGGTGTAACAGATAATACATATACAACACAAGCTGATAACTTGGGTATGTATGATGATATTTATCTACCTGAAATAGATATAATAGAAGAACGAGGACCACA
>Ga0181369_1000241_pt1 | contig 15661 bp, 6 predicted proteins | sample LowvirmetaG_8_FD_130088 | JGI IMG/M metagenome (GOLD analysis project Ga0181369, IMG submission 130088) | Marine viral communities from the Subarctic Pacific Ocean - Lowphox_04 viral metaG | ecosystem: Environmental > Aquatic > Marine > Oceanic | place: Subarctic Pacific Ocean | collected 2015-11-29 | reverse complement strand
TTTGGAGTCGTAATAACAAGTGAACCTGTGTTCTCAACATAAGTAGCACCTGAGATTGTTAGTGCTGTTGTTGCAGGGGCACCATAAGCAGTAACTACCAACTCACCAGTTTCTTTGTTGAAGTCAGCATACTTAACATCAGTCGTGACGCCAATGGTGCTGGTGGTAATGATGCCAACGATTTCGCCGTTGACAACTTCTGCCTCGATGCTTGCACCATAACGAGGAGCATATCCAAGACCAGGAGTAGAACCGAGTGAAACGATTAGACCACCACGGGGGATCTGGTTCTGGTTGATGTCAAACTCAGACTCAACTCTTTCTCCGTTAGTTGAGGTAATACCAGTAAAGGTTACAGAACTAATACCTTGAACTTGGTCGGAGGTATAGAAGTAGTTGTTACCTTCGTTGTTTTCGGTAGTTGGAGTCTGGTAGATGTCATTGATGATTAGGATGCCTGATCCATTCTCAATTCTCTGGACATCTTGACCGATCTTAGTGATCTCAAAGGTGTTTCTAATACCATTGAAGTTATCACTGAAATCATCGAAGACTGCGATCTGGTTGTATTCTCTCTGTAGGAAGACACGACCCTGGAAGTCGGCGTTTGTTTCAACTAGGTTGCTTTCGTTGATAGAGATTGGACCCTTACCATCAGGTGCTTCCGTGAAGATAATGTCACTCTCTACGATGTTGTAAGAACCTCTGAAGAGAGTAGCACCAATGCCAGTTAGGTGGTCAGTGGCAGCAGAACCAACAACACCACGAGTAGCATCAATGAGTGGGATGGTGCCTGTGTTGTTAATAGGACCATCGAGTGAGGTTGAGAAACCAACGTTGTCGATTCTTACATATTCTTCTTCGATGAGTAGTAGGTCACCAACACGAATGGTGCCAATACCAGCGAGAGGAATTAGATTCTGCTCATAATCGATTGGGTCCGTTGTTTCATAGACTTTATTGGCAGTAGCAATAGGTGACTGGACAACGCCGTTGATAGTGAAGAGACCTTTCTCAAGTTTCTTCTTCATACCAATGCGGTGGTTGTTACCTGTTCCAAAACCAACTAGTTCGAGTGGTTCTGCCTGGAATGCCAGTGCGGATGTGAGACCAACAGAGAATCTATTGAGGTCTCTCTTAATCGCATATACCGTCTCAGGCATATCCTGGACAACACCGCCAATCTTAACCTGGATTGGTGCTATGGGAGCACCTGGAACAGTAGTGTCTGGTTCGTAGTAAAGTTCTTCGCCAGTGGAGAAGAAGTGCTCTTTGATATTGAAGATGTTGAAGTTGTTTGGTCCTTGTTCGGTGATTACTTCGTTAGGTCCAAATCCCTTCTCATAGATGGGAATACCTTTATACTTCAACTCGAAACGAACATTATTAGTTCTCTCACCAAGAGGTGCGATATAACGCTCTAGGTAATACTTCTCTTCACTCTCAGAATATACAAGTCCCTCGCCAGTGTAGTTGACTCTGTCAAGTTCTCTGTAGATAATCTCACTATAGGAGTAGAGGTTGATTGTCTGTAGTGGGAGTAGGTCAGCATCTGGATAGAAGTTGAGAATCCAGTCCTGTCCGTTGATTTCAGAACCAAAGGTTCCAATACCAGGACCAGGAACGCCGTCACCTTCAGTGATGAAGGGGTACTCGTTTACATAAGTGCTGCCATCGGAGTTGACACACATAACTTGGTGAATAGCACCGAAGTTAGGTGACTCAAAGTATACAACAGAGCGAACTGACTGGAATAGATCTTTATTGAGTCTCCAGACCTCAATCTTACTGCTGTTGCTTAGACCAGCGGCAACATCACTCTGTAGGATGACTGATCTCTCTTCACCATTACCAATATTCTTCTTTCTGAAGCGATATGGGTTGGTTCCTGCTACATCTACCTCATTATACTCAGTAGACTTAGTAGTAAGACTATGTCTACCATTACCATTGTTGGTGTAGTCAATAGCAATGGCACCATTTCTGATGACGGCAGTGAAGGTGCCTGGGAGGTCATCACTATATCCAGTGGAGGAATCAGCATTGAAACTATAACTAGCGATATGAGTATCGCCGTCACAGATGAAGGCATAGACCTCAGCGTAGTGTGGGCGTGCCTGTTCGCTAATGATTTGGACATTGAGGAAGATGCCGTTTGCACTGGTTGAAGCAGCGGTCTCACGGAAGATCTCTTCGGTGGCGTCTTTTTCACATAGAAGTTTCTTACCACCCAACATCACATTACCGATGTCTACCTTTTCTTTATTTTCAAAGATGAAACGATTGGTAAAGAGTTTGAAGTCCATATCAAACGTCTCAGTGTCATAAGGAGTGTAACGAAGTACATACTCGGACGATGGTAGGGCAATGCCCTCAAAATCACCATATCCGTGGTCCTTATCACCATCCCATACGATTGCCTTCTGGAGCATATATGCTCTGTTGTTATAGGCAAGCATAATGACTTCAGTCAACTCAACTTCATCTGTGAAGGGGTTGCGTGCTTGTAGCAAACCGCGTGTATATTCACTATTGACTACGAAGAAGTCAATATAGTCTTCTTGGTCGCGAATGTTGTCGGAGTCAATGAACTGATCACTGATGTCATCACATAGGAGAACTCGGTTGGTCTTTGCTTCGATGTAGTCAGTTAGACGCTTGTTAGGAGTCTTACTGTTGAATCTAATTGCGTTTGATAGGTTGCCATATACCTCAGCGTCGTATCCAAGGTCAAATACATTGATACGATCAACGCGGAGAGGTGTATTAATAACGTCAGTTAGACCGATGAGGTCAAGAGTGAATGAGAAGTTAGATTCACTGGAAGCAACGCCAACTTCAGCACTACTCTCAATCTTGGTATCAGAGAAGTTCTTGAGACCTGCTGGGTGGACAAGTCTGTTGACTGGTCCGATTAGGTCTTCAAAGTTGACTTCACTCTTGATTGAGTAGGATAGATTCTGATAGTAATCGTTATCAGGTAGACACTGGAATTCCTCACCGATGAAACCAATCTCATCATTCCAACCGGTGTTGACTCTAGAGATGGCGTCAATTTGGAAACGACACTCACCAGACTGAATATTTGTGATTGTTAAAATAACACCAGATACATTACCCTTTACAACATCACCAGGGAGTAGTTGATAAGAACCAGTAACCTTAAAGTAGTTTGTGCTGGTTTCTTCTACGATTAGATCAGTTTCTCTTAAATTGCCTACCTCATCAAATACGGAGATACGCTCACCCTCAATAAGAGTAGCAGTATCCTGATTGACAGTAAAGATAGGATAGTTCTTTTTATTGACGATAGTAGAGAATGATCTCTGGTTGGTAATAGCAATACCAATGTTTTGTGCCGTCTCAACTGGATACTGGACACTAACAACGATGGGGTTAGTTGGAGCAACATCAACAATCTCAAAGAACTCATAACCATAGTCAGCGGAGTTGAGGTTGGTTGTAGTAACACCAGACTCAGGAATGATGTTCTCAACGAAGCATAGGTCACCCTTAACGAATGGTGGGTTGATGTAGTTGAGAATAGGAGTCTGTAGTCTGTAACTTACAATACCGGTGTTTCTATCAATCTGATCAACTCTGGAAATGGGAATACCATTACTATTGTTGACTGTGTATAGTTCGTGACTACGCTTAGATAGACCAGTTGGTGGTACTTCAATATTAACCTCAGAAATCACAGATGACTGAACTGTAAGTTCGATAGATCCTGTGGTGTTCTCTTTTCTCGTCTTGGAGTCAATCAATACAGCATTAGGTGCTCCCTGATAACCATAACCACCATATACAATATCGATGCTGGTTACAAAGTCAGAATCGCTATATTCAATCTTAGGTTGAATAGCACCTTCTGGACGGAGTGTGTTGTCAGCAGAATAACCCCAACCAGGATTCTGAATACGGAAACTTGCGACTCTACCGATGTCATCTGATTCAGCACGAAGCGAAGCATTAGCACCAAATTCGCTGTCGATGCTGACGAATTCGGGGAGAGTTCTGAAGTTATTGCCTGAAGAGACAATTCTCACTTCAGCAACACCACCACGGGTATTTGTAGATGAAGTGGTGTAAGATACAATACCACTAATCTCGTGGATGTAAGATTCCTTCTCAGGAAGTGCTGTAAGTGAATAAACGAACTTATCGGGTGCTAGTGAGGTAATACCAGCAGAAGCAACGTACTGACTATTAGTATAAACAACGGAGTTGTTGTTTCTGGCGTTCGTATCTGCCGTGGAGATATAACCAGCAATCTCAAGGTTATAGTGGACTAGATCTGGATTATTCTGACTAAACAGAATAGTCTTGGTCGCATCAGGATAACCTTCCGTCGATACACCAGTTACAACAAACTTAGAGTCAAGACTGTTGTTATCGAAGATTTCAGTGAAATCACTATCATAGTAGAAGTTGAATTCCTTACCGAAGAGGGATGGATCGCTAATATCAAACTCGATATCGTGGTTCTTGACGATTCTGAGTTGTGGATTGACCTTAGCAAAGACGTGTGTGCCAACGCCAACACCACCAGTGCTGATGCCGATTGGAATAACGACTTCAGAACCAACTGAAACATCCTTGAGAGTCTCTGCTAGTTGGAATTGGTCTCTATCATAGGGGATGACAAAATACTTCCTATGAGTCTCTAGACCAGATACAGCAGTACCATTATCATTGAGGTAGATTAGATAATCACCCAACTTGAATCCGTGAAGTGGAATATTGACTCTACTTGACTCTGTGTTGAATCCGGTAGCGACCTTTGGATCGACATATAGTGATTGTGAGGTCTCATCAAACATAACTTTGATGTTTGGATAAGTTCCAACACCAGCAGGACCGAATGAAGTCAGAGTTACATCAACAGGATCTTCGTTTCCGAGTAGGTGTGGTGTTAGAGTCGTGATTTCTGCCTGGATACGATCTACAAGACTGGTCTCATAGTGTCTGTTGGGGCGAATGTTATAAAGGGGACTATTTGAACCATTGGTTAGGAAGAATAGATCTGGACCACCAGATTCAGTTCTGAAACCAATGTAGTCGGGTGAATACTTAACAACAAAGAGTGAGGATGTATTGACACCAGTCGCTGGGAATAGATAAACAGCACCAGTGCTGTCTAAGCGGTCTCTAGTAGCGATTCTATCGTCGTTAGGACGCTTCTCAATAACAATCTCCTCTCCAGTCTTAAAGTCGTGTCCTGGGGCATACAACTGCTTTACAGGGATATCAAGTGGTTTCTTGAGATTGCCGATACCAAAGGTTGTGGGGTAAGTTGAACCGGTTAGTGTGCCTACACCAATGGTTTGGCGTGGGTTGAAGTAATACTTCTCGTTTAGGTCTGACTCGAAGGCAAAGTTCCTGACATCATAATCAATCTCAATGTAGTTGGGAACGACATCGATTAGACAACCAATACCTTTATTTGGTCTGTATTGGTCTGGACGGATGATACGGAGTGCTTTGTTGGTTGGGAAGATGTTGATGACGGTTGCAGATTCTGCAGTAGAACCGACACCAACGCTTTCACCAATCTTAATGCTGCTACCAATACTGACATCATCGGGAATATTATTGACGAAGATATCGGTAACCATACCGATTTGAGTGCCAGGAAGTGGAGCAAACAAGGATGCTTGCTGCTGCCTCACACTAATCTCTCTAGGACCAGAAATATTGCTTAGAACAGTGCTAAGACCACTGAAGATTACTTGATCCTTATCACGATATCCGTGAGCAGGAGGAATGTAAGCACGGATCTTCTTCTTATCCTGCTGAATGATCTTGACTACATCCTTACCGAAGGATAGAACCTTTGCCTGAATATCCTTTACAGGGGAACCAGTGACCTGAGATACAATGGAACTTAGATAGTCTTCATCAGACTCAAAGTTACAGATGTCACCAACAACATAACTCTGACCAATACCAACAACATCGATACTCTTAACTTTACCATCCTGTGTATCAAGGATGATCGCATCTTGAGTATCAAAGAGGTATGACTGAACTAAGAACTCAGAACCAGCAAAAGGTTGTCCCACAAAGTATGGGAAGGTATTGCGGAAGATTGGTTTATCATTAATCTCAAAGTCTTGGTTTAGGACTTCCTCTGTTTGTTCGTAGGGAGAATCTCTAAACTGGTTTCCGATAAAATATGGGAATACGGGTGGTTTAGATAGAGAGTTTACATCAGTTGAAATGCCAGCAAAGTAAGCATAAACACCTTCAGGGAACTCAGGAGTACGGCAATAGCGACCATTGTACTCGTCTAGGTCACCATCTCCAGTATATACAAAGTCTTCTACAAAGAAACCTGCCTCATACTTGGCAAGAGAAGGTCTTCCTACAATGTTCTCTGGATCTAAGACATAAGAAGGTCTCATTGCTCTGAAACCAGAGTTGCGATCATCAGGAATGTCTAGACCAAAACCACCATAGATTGGATTACCATCATTTGCCCAACCAATAATTGGTGAGTGTGAGAATCCAAAGTCATCATATACATCTTCTCTAATCTTTCTATCATATGCAGTAATAGAGTAACTATTATCAACTAGTCCCTCAAAACCAAAGCGAGTGTAGAGGTTTACATTGAGAGGACGAATCCTTGGGACTAAGATGGCATCTTTACCTGTGTCAACTACTTCAATGTCAGTATCAATTTCTCCATATGAGATACCCGCACTTAGAATGAGAACATCTCTGATTTCACCATCCTCAACAATGGCACGAAGCAGGGCACCAGCACCAGTTGGACTCGTTACAACCAACTCGGGATTTTTCTGATAGAAACGACCTCTGCTTAGAATCTGGACGCCAGTAATCTCGCCAAAGTTGACGATTGGTTTGAGACGAGCACCAATACCGCCACGGATTTTGACTTGTGGATTCTTCTCAAAGTTGATGATGTCAGATCCATAATATCCGCCACGATCAACATAAACGGATTCAATCTCACCCTTGACGAATGGTGTAGCAGTAATAATACCGGTAATGGTTGAAGCATAAGAAACAGTAACATCTACACTGATGTCTTCATACTTGATGAAGTGAATACCTTCTCCGTGATCTCTTAGATCAACGAAGTCTCTACGCTCAAAATCATAGTTGTCTGTGCCAGCAACACCGGCATTACAGAATTTGATGGTGTTCTCATCGGGAATAACCAACTTATACTTGAGTTGTGTGCTGAGACCAGAAATAGGTGATGATGGGACAGTAGTGGCACCTAGACCAACTACACCATACTCGACAAGGTCACCGGTCTCAAATCCGTGATTGTCATAACGAATTTCGTCATATTCAACTACAACATTCTTAGGACCGAACTTCATATTGCGATAATAGAAGTCACCGGCACCAGGATCAATATCTGCTCCGATTAGAGTATTCTTAGCAAATGTATCGAAGGATTGGATACCAAAACCAGTAAAGTTGGAGGTTAGACCAACGGGGTTTCCACCACCCTCTAGGTCGTCCATAGTCTCAAACAACTGAATAGTTCTGTTGTTGACTGGTTTGACGAAATAGACGCCACCGTTCGCTAGACGCTCACCAGAGGAGTTGTTACTGCCGAATGCACTGGCAACACCAATACTCTCTTCACCCTTGTTATTGTAGATTACACGCTCAGCATATGGTAGTTTGTGCTCTACCAAGAATAGGATTGATTCATCGTTGGGGTCAACACCACCACCGAATTGGATGAGACGGGAATCGAATGGGATACTTCTCTTGCGTCTCTCAATCTGTGGACTAGCAGTAGCACCTTCAATATTATTACCACCAACAACTCTGATGTCAAATACTTTATCGATGTCAAAATCTTGTGGGTCGATTAGGATTTTTTCAAGTTGACCTCTAATAATAGGTGTAGCAAGTGCTCTAAGTGAATTGATTCCAACAGGAGCAACTGCTCTAGTGTCAGTAAGGAGGACACTGGATTCATCAATAATAATCCTAGGGGGTGAGATTACACTATAACCTTCACCACCAGATACAGCGTCAATACTGACAACAGGACCTAGGAATACATTATCTCTAGACTTATAGGAGAATACCTCAACACCATTGGTGAGAATAGCAATAGCACCACCAGTGATGTCTGTTGGTGGTCTCTCAATAGAAACATTGACTTTGTTTTCTGTAGCAGTCTCGGATAGAGGAATCTTGTGGAAAGATCTTTGAGTAATGATCTGTCTCTTGCTCTGAGATTCCAGAGTGAATACGTGAGCACCAACCTCAACACCAGCACGAATCTCTAGTGGAACGGTATTATCGCTACCAATGAATGATGGGGAGAAGTATAGTTTAACCTTTCTTCTGTCTGATAGAACCTCAACAAAGTACTCACCTAGAGTGCAGAAACCAGGATTTCTCACGCTGGTTGTTCTGTATGAAACTAGGTCACCAGTGATGAAGTCAACTTCGTCATTGAATACGATCGTTGAGTAGTTGTTCTCAAAACTATTGTAACCTTCTAGGTTAGTTGTTGTAAATCCAACAATTTGAGCGTCAAAGATTCTTACATCAATTGGATATGATGGTAGTGAGTTAGTAGCAACATAGAAGTTTGAATCATAGTTTGTTGCATCATAAAGGTTTAGAACATTGGTTAGAACATTGTTCTGACCAAAGTCAATTGGTGAGTTTGTTGATGTGGCAAATTTCTGCTGTCTTCTGATGTCAATTGCTAGATCATCGTCATTAGGTAGACCAAAAGTATCATCAATGGTGATGGTTGCGTTTAGGAAGTCAACATTAGTGACTTCTCTATCTCTTAGAACGAACTCTCCAGTGCCTCTCTTGACAATATCAATAATATCACCAGTTTTGATGAATGCCTTGTCAAGGTATGGTGCCTTGATTGAGAAGTTAGTACCATTGACTTCAGCAACCTGGAAACGGCAACTGGTGTTATAGACAAAACTATTTGCTAGGACTTGCTTGAGGTTTAGTTTGTCTCTAGTTGCATTTTCACTGACGATGTTCTCGCCAAGGTTTTGTGCTCGGATCTTTTCACCCTCAATACTGAAGGGAACACGATTATCGTCGAATGTTAGGTCTGAAAGCACACCCAACATTCTCATTGTGACGGTTTCACCTTGATCGTTGAAACCATAGACTAGGATGTCTTCAATAATCTCATCACCAATCTCAATAGTCTTATTTGGATCAGTTTTACAGACTACACCCAAAAACTGGTTGACAGTCTTGGTCTCATATAGGAATACATTGCCATCTGCTGTAGTGAAGGTGTTGATCTCTTCGTCAATAGTAGCATTGGGATCATACTTGAATCCAAGTGTACTATCTACAGTAACGGAACCAGTTTCACCTGGAATAAATGCTCTCTGAGCAAAGGTTCTACCAGGAACTGTGAATTGCTTCTTCTCTTGCTCTACTTCATCGTTAGATACAAAGAAGTAGATACGGAAATATAGATCATTCAATCTGGTGAATGGTTCAATCTCAGATACAGCACCAAATACCTGATTGTTGGTACCAGTCTCGAAAATTGTCTTACCACTGATATCTGAGGGGTTGCCCTCTACGGGCAGCACAACGGCGTAATCACGGCGAGAGTACTCTGCTGTGGAAGGTTTGATTAGGAACTGTTCTAGGTCGATTACAGTCGGTTCCTGACCGAATAGAACACGGAATAGGATACGGATTGACTCGACACTACCTTTAGTCTGATAGAAGGAGCGTGCCTGACGAATCCAGTTACCAGTATTGACCTGACTATTGAAGTCTAGGTCTTCAAAACCAGGAGCGAAGGTGAACTTAAACTTCTTATAGAATTCTTTGAGAAATAGCGTGCTGAGGTTCTCTAGTTCTGCACCCTTCTCGTGAGTTGCTGCAACGGAAGTATCAAATACTAACTCGCCTGGGTTGGAAACGTTAGAATAACTAGTGATGCCACTAAACCCGCGCTGTACGCCAGTAAACGAATTAGTAGTGATGCCCGTGTAGGTGAAAATCTCATCATCAATCTTAAATAGACCCCACTCATTGGGGAATGCTCGGGTATTAGTTACATTAACAACATCTGAGGTTTCGTCAAGGTCTTCGGTTAGTTCATACTCACCATATACTGCTTCTTTGTTAATATTGCTAAGCTCTAGGTATTGATCCAGATTTGATGCGAAATCCATCGCACCACCCTGAAATTCTTGGGAGATGTAAAACTGCTTTAGAAAGTCGTCGGTGAGGGGACTTTCTGTCAGGATAAACTCAGGTAGTTGTGAGGAGACGATGTCCTGAATCCTCACCCTCACGTCAATACCAGTTTCGATCATCAGATGTACCTATTACCTAGAGAGCTTGCCGTTTCCGTAGCTAGAGGTCACTTGGAATCCAACGCCTGAGATTTGCTCACCGCTAGAGATAGTGTCCTTAATCATATTTATCGTACTCTTGGAAACATCAAATGAGACATATAGGTCTTTTAGACCGATGACATCATTGCTCAAAGGATAAGCCTGGACTTCGATTATGCTGTTTGGTAGGACTGTGTTGACGATGCGAGTTGTGAAGAGTTTTACCTCACCTTTTGCATAGTCAACAATGCCAGCATCTTCAAAAACAGTATTATATTTGAACTCATTAGAATCACTCTGAATCTCAGAAATGATAGAGATTCTTCCGAGACCACTACCATCTAGATTACCATCTTCATCCTTGTTTGGAATGTCGGTGAGGTAAACGGTATCATTGAGTCCGAATACTTTGAAACCAGTGGATTTGATGTTGCCACCGGATGGTTTGTAGTAGAAAGAGTTGCCGAAGCACAACTCATACTGGGCAAACTGGTTAATAGACGCTGCTAGATTTCTTCTCATAATCACTTTCGTGATGTTTGAGGTTACAGCAGTATCGGTATCATCAATAACCTTCTGAATCTTGGAATATTTGAATCTACCACCAAACTTATTGAGGTCAATTGACTTAGCATAAGAATCAAGAGACTTCGTAACACGAGTTCTGAGAGCATCTCCTGTGCTGACCTTAGTATTGTCATAATAGACAGAAGTATCCAACTCAACGAAGAGAATCTTGAGATCTACAATCTGTTGGTTGATTCCAGCAATGGTATATTGCTTCAATGCTTCCAAAATCTGCTTTTTATCGAAATCAGAGACATCTGTGCCATTTACAGGTTTGATGCTAATGACGACATTACCGAATTGGGGTGGATCTAACTCTTCACCACCAACAATAGAGACAGACTCGGTATTTGGGTAAACCTGCTTGATGATGCCCTCATAGTCACGAGTCGTAACTGCCCTGTATTGCGCCCCGTAGAGGCGGGGAGCATAATACTTAACCGATTGCACTGGTTCGATCTGAGACCCGTTTCTAGCGCCTTCTGCGACGGTTATAGTGATGCTATTGGTTGGTGCTGTTGATGCTCCGGTAGAATTTTCGATACTTCCGGCAAAGGAGAAGGTTGAAGGTCCATTTCCATCCAAACCATCAGTTACAATATAGTTCGCAACAACAGTTTGACCGTTAGTCAACTTCTTACCGAAGATTCCATCACCAAAGATCAACTCATAACGCTCTTGCTCAACTTCATTGACGAAGTAGATGTCACTATCTTTGTTAATGTTGACAATATTTGCTGCTCTGTTCCATTTTTTACCAGCACCTGCCTCATTAACATCTTTGACTCTTACAATTAGAGTCGAATAGTCCATACTGGAGTTGTTGATGATGAATCTTTGGTCAAGTGACCCATCATAAACGAATTCAGTCTGTAGATAACTGCCCTGATAGACCTCGATTGGGTCATCAGCAGTACCAAATTGTGCTTTTCCACTCTCATCGACTGTTGTAGTGATGTCTTCGGGGATACTGAAGACATAATCACTTCCATCATACTGCCCAACTGCCACTAGACCTGCTTTTAGAGTCAAAGTTGGTGTATTTGCTCCGGTTGTGACTGTAAAGTATATCTTTGCGCTTGCTGCTTTCTTAGATCTTGGGAGATAACCAATATTACCGGCAAGGGATGCGACATTCTTACGAACTGTTGCGGAATCCAAGAAGGACTCGTTCACAATCATATTGGCATTCACCGAGTTAATATAGGCATTGTATGCCAATGTATCAATCAACACAGAAAAGTTAGACCCGTCAAAGTCAAATCCAGTAAAGTCTGAATTTGCTCTTAGGTAGTCTTTGATCGACTGACGGATTTGGTCGTAATCTAGATTGGTAAACTTAGTAAACGACATTACCTAGTTGCCTCGATGATGAATGTATAAGTCTGGGATGGGAACTCTTGCCCAATAATATCGTAGGTAATAGTGACTTCAAGGGTATGCGTGTCTGGAAAAGGTTCTACACGCGCAGTGATGTCATCGATTCTCGGCTCGTGGTTCTGAAGAGCAGTAAGGATCTGATCTTCTAGGATACTTGCTGTGCCGTAATCACACAACTCAAACAATTGAGAACGAATATCAGCACCAAAATCAGGATCGAAAGGTTTTTCACCGAGATTTGTCTCGATGATATTCCTTACAGACCTGTTAATGGCACGCTCATTTTTAATCACACCAATATCGCCTGTTACTGGGTGAGGAGTAAAGGCGAGACTGATGTCTTTAAACGATCGTGATATTCGTTGGACTGCCATTAGGAATGACGATATTTATATTTTATTTATCGCAGCAACTGCAAGGTCTCTTATCGCATTCACATCCCTCACATTCGCACCCACAAGAGGGGCACAGACCTGCTTTACGACGCTCTTCACGGATGTCTAGCGCCCAATCAAGTGATGTTTCGTCAGTTACTAGACGAACACCGGGAATCCTGTCTACTTTACGTGGCATTGTTTTAAAAACGATTGATTAGTTAATGTAAAATCCCTTTCGGGTATAGTCAGGGGACTCTATATAGGTGAATCCCGCTGGTGGTTGTAATTCTTCGTCATTATACACCGGAATTGCGACGGTGTTACCCCAAACAAAGTCAGGATTTCCTCTTAAATGCACCTCAATGATGTTTCCTCCAATCATTTCGACATTTATTATAGGATACTCTTCGGAAATCTGCTCTAAAAAAGGTGGGAAAGTCACATTTTGCTCTAATTTGCGCCAAATACGCCATCTTGACTCCTCAATTGACGATTTAGTGCGCTCCTTTTCTCCAGATACAACCAAAACTGACTTTTTGTGCAGAAAATCTACCGAAATGTGCTCTCCAGTGAAGTACTCGCACCAAAATTCACCGGGATGTGCATAATTTTCGGTCAAATCAGTCGGATTAAGGTCGATCTTTCTTGCATTGCGACCCATTCCGAGAAAATTCATCACTGGACGAATGATATACTCACCTGGCCATGGTACTGGAGCACCAATCGGACCACAATTGTATCCAAGTTTACGAGAAATCTGCAATTTATTGTAAATCCAGAGATCATCTGGTCTTACTTGTACAAACTCTTCTAAAACTTCCATACAAAAAAGAATCGCCCATATTATATATGAGCGATTCCGGTGTTATTCTTATCGTCCTTGTCCTCTATAACGCTTCTTCTTAGCATTTCGAGAAGAGGCACTGAGTTTGGTGTGTTGACTTGACCCTTGGCGAGTCTTCTTTGGTTTGCCTTCGTGGAAAACTTTAGTCTTTGCGAACATTTTACTCCTTTTTGTACATTACGTGTGTTACATTGCCTGGACCGGGGGCACCTTCTTTATTATAGAACCCCTCGGCGAGGTCATCCATTATATCAAAGAAATCGTCTTCTGACAATTCTTTTTGGAAGACCTCACCATCTATGAGGATGTCATAGACATGTTCCATCAGATTACGCGAGTCTTCTCGTGACCAACGCGAACTCGGGGATCACACCAGATCTCAAAACCTGCTGCAATTGCATCGAGACAGAATGAAACGTCTTCTCCGCACATATCCTGAACCTTACCAGATTCAAAGACCTGCATCTTAGGAGCAAACCAGGGGTACTTCATCTCCTCGTTCTCAAAGACACCATTCTTGATAAGCACCCAACCGAAACCGGTGTAGTCAACGGTGAATGGTTTCTTACGCTTGGTAATACCATCAACCATCTCGTGGTTCATAACACCGCCGTTCTTGGCGAAGTCATCTTCTTCCAACCAGTGAGCAACAGAAGTGGTGCGACCATCTTCAGTGGAATACCAACCGGAAGCAATCTCTTTGTCCATAAGGACGAGTTGATATAGTTTCTCAGTATTGAAAACAATATCACTATCAATCCAGAGTTGGTAGTCATACTTAAGACGACCATCCCAGGGCACTTGATCGGGACCTCGTAGGACATTTGCACCTAGACACTTACAACGTGCAAAGTTGACCATTGAGGAATAGTCCTGACTGATTTGAATATTAGCGCCAATCGACACTAGGTCAAAACAGAGTTGGACGAAATTCTTGAGGAATGTGTAACTGACACCTCGACCAGGCAAACAGAATACAATGCTCTTACCTCGGAGCATTTCTTTTGCCTTATCATAATCCCATTCAGTTGCCTTATTGGCTTCCGTACCTTTGGGTGGTGTTTTTGCTTTAACTGTAAATCCTTTAGCCATTGTTTAGAAATTCAACTCATACTAGTATGTAGCGATTCAGTAAGATGCCTCACTGAATTCTTTAGGTGAGGTTTCTACGACCTCATGAGTTACTTTAGCACATTCAGATAGATTCGTCAATTCAAGGAAAGCGTGAATGTGTTTCAATTCATTTTCAAATTCAGTTTCAGATAAACAATGCTTTACGCATTTGTCGTTAACGTAGATGTGATAAAGTTTAGTCGTTGCTTGTTTCATGTTCTGTTAATACGGCACTGCCGCCATCAAGTGTCCATTCTATCTCGGTTCCCTCATACCAATCCATATCATTTAGGATTTGTTCGGGAATCTTAACAAGTAATTCACCAGTTACAAGGTCTTCGATGATTTCGGAAATGTAGTAGTTTTCTCTTTCCATACTATCATTCTTTTTTAATTAACTGCTGTATATAGCAATACCTTCAGTTGCAAATAAGAACTAGTAATAATTTACACTTATAGAAATGCGTTCTTGATCCCCTTGATTATAATCGACCCAGTGCCATAAATGCCCCGGTAGAAGGAAGAAACGATTCTCTTTCGGTGTAATACGAAACTGGTTTCCATTATCTATGTAATTATAGATGGATGAATAAGGTGCCCCATCATTTCTCTGTAGTACTAAATCACCAGATCCCTCAGGAACCTTGACAAAGAAGATTCCAATCATCGTTGCCCGACCATGTACATGGATGTTGTTATAAGAATGAATCCCCCCAATATTCACCCACCACTCTTCACGATAAAGTTTATCAATATGAAACTCATCTTCAATAAATGCCTTTGCGTAACTATGGCACCCACCCATAAGTTCGTTTAATCTTTCGACTCCACAATCATTCTTGAACCATTTGGAGTGCCAACCATTCCGTAGAGAGATCTCTTTCCCCTCTGGATCCAGTTCACGCAACTTGAAGCAATCGCCCGCATAAGACTCTTCAGTACATTGAACAGAATGAATGAAGTCAGGAAATAGGGTATCGTGTAAGGTATTAGTAAAGTTAATGTTTGCCATATAGGTAAAAGCGGGTAGAGAT
>Ga0181369_1000240_pt1 | contig 15729 bp, 18 predicted proteins | sample LowvirmetaG_8_FD_130088 | JGI IMG/M metagenome (GOLD analysis project Ga0181369, IMG submission 130088) | Marine viral communities from the Subarctic Pacific Ocean - Lowphox_04 viral metaG | ecosystem: Environmental > Aquatic > Marine > Oceanic | place: Subarctic Pacific Ocean | collected... | reverse complement strand
TTTTGGATATTAAGATCTTTCAATATTTTGTCTCTGTGATTATTGAAATATTTATATGATTGAAAATACCCTGAGATTCTAAGATTTCCTTTTGACGGCTTTATTTGGTCATAATGAAAATTTGATTCGCTATAGAACTCTGTTGAAAAATCGCCAGAACGACCAATGCTCAGGTTTTTATAAAATGTGTCTCTATATGTGCTTATTAGAGAGTCAGTTGCAATTTGTGGAAAATATGGAGTTGCATCGTTATCATATGCGTAACCTAAGACAGCAGCCACACAAAAAAGTTGATTGCCAATCCCAGTTATATTGCCGCTGGGGCCTAAAATGTGAGGCTCGACAAAATTCTGTTGATAAGCACTCTTAGACCGAATTTCCTTCTCTGTCCTAAGTTGAAGGGCGTGGTTTACTTTGTCATCGTTGTTAGGGTTTTCTCTATTGTATAGATATAAGATTTCCGGTATATGAACTGCTAGAGGGCCTGCCATTTCTAACATCGGGAACATAAAAGCCATATCCCATGTCATCTTGTAGAACTCTCCGTCTTGATTTTTTAAGTCATCTGGCTCTATCCTGTTCCACAGAGATCTTTTGAAGGTCCTAAGATGAGAAGAGAGCCAGAGATCTTGCCTATACCAACAGAATTTTACCGTCTCGGCTGGTATCTGTTTACAAAACTTGCCCTTCTTCATTGACGGGAACTCCATATAAGAACCATAAGTCATTAGACATCTACGATTATTATACGTTTCGTTCAGAACCGACAACACTCTCTTTGTAGCAAAGAAATCGTCACCGTCAAGGGTCACTATTATGTCTTCTGGGTCTTCCCCGGAAGTGGCTACTGCCTCGTAAATGTTTTTTAGAGCGAACTTCTTAGTTGTATTTTCAATGATGTGGAACCTGCTATCATCACCTATTAGTTCTCTAGCGATTGAAACCGTTTCGTCCGTTGATATGTCATCAATCAAGTAGCATTCAAAGTTAGAATAGTCTTGAAGCAAAACAGATTTTATATTTTTCTTTATCCACTTTTCTACATTGTAAAATGGTATGATTATGATGAACTTATTCTCTTTCATATTCTCTCCAAAAATAAGACACTCTACTCTCAAGATATTGCCTTATGTCACCAAGGCTGTTTGTGGAAAACCATTTTTCATTTTTGTGACTTACGTTTTCGTTTAGCACAAGATCACACCCTAACAGTTTTGCTTCAATAACTATTCTCGGACAAGTATCAGAAGCTTTCGGCAGAAAAATCAATCCATAACTTGAGCCTATTTTTTCTAACATATCATGATAGGATAAGCCGGAAACAAGTTCATATTCTAAGGACTCTTTGTTGGCGTATGCTATCGCATCCTGAGTTCCCTTGATCCAAGATGCAGAGTTTAGAATAATGTATTTCTTATTTGTTTTTGTTGCATTTTCTTGGCGAATTTTGTCGATCAAGTCTAAGGTTTGTTTTGAAAAGATAGAACTTAAAACTTTACTTTTTTCTAAAGTAATAGATTTGCTATCTAAATAAACTTGCCTTTGATACTCTGACATGAACCAGTTCATGTTTGAATTTCTAAAGAACAGGTGAATCAACTTGCCATATGGTGTCTCATGACAGTTACAGGATCCCTCAACCAGTGTGTGCTTTTCTTTGCTACGGTATTTGCATATTTTGTAATCATATTCAATAATCGAATAGTCTATATTTGACTTTATTATATACATTATGTTTTGCAATGAAAGGCTATAAAAGTTACCAAAAATCCATCTTTTATCTCTATTTTGGTCTACTATTTCTTTCGATACATTGGATGACTTTATTTTAATCACTTCTTTTTCATAAGGAGCAACCAAAGCTTCAGAAGTTAGTTCTGCGCCGCCGCCGCAGTCTTCTACAAAAAGATCACTAACAAAAATAAACTCACTCATCTAGTTCTCTGAACATCTCATCAATCTCTGCCATTAGATCTAATTCTTCTTGAGAAACGAAATGACGAGCCATTTGATCATGCTTGTCTTCCCAAGCAAACTCTCGCTGAACCCACTCTTGTAGGCGTTGGGCCTTTTCCAGCCACTTGTCATAGTTGTTCCTAACCTGCCGCATACGAAGCTTAAATGACCCCTCTGTTGGATAGCACCACGACATGTCCTTTTCAATAACGCCCTGCCATACCGACTCTTGTGGAACTGGTCCTATTGTGAAGTCTACCTCCGCAAACAGAGGCTTTAGAATTTCCTTGCCCTTGTTTTTCTTAGACTTGGACTCAAATGGAGCATAGAGAAAGTCTGCTTGGCCAGACCAGCCAGGAGTAATGATGGGAAGACCACTATATGCTGCTTCGAAAAGAGGAAGTCCAAAGCCTTCGCCGTGAGTTAGTGACACCATAGCCTTAATCTTTGGGTGAACATAAAGCGAGTGTATTTCTGCTTCGGTTAGATCTCCATGAAGAAGATAAACCTTACATTTTCTCTCGGGAATGTCGGGAACACAGCTTTCAACAAGTTGTTCCATATGCTCACGGTCAACATAGCTGTTATTCTTAATACTTGTCTTGAGAACTAGCCCAACCTCTTGGTCCATATTTTCTTCAACAAACCACTTGATAAGATTTACTACATTCTTTCTTGGCCCCCATTGAGCCACCGCCAAGAAGTTGAAGTCATAGTCCAGTTCAAGAATAGGCGTCTCGGGCGCTTGATGGTCCTTCACAGGGTAGTGAGCGACTTCGATAGGTGTAGTACACCTTAGTTCAACCGGTTGACCAGTGGACGGGCTATGGCCTTGGTAAACAGTTTCTGTAAATCCTTTCTTAGCGTGTTCAGAAACAACGATAATCTTATCCATCTCATTTGCTTTCTGAATCCAAACTGGGGCGACCTTATTTGTTTCAATACCCGCTGTGACACCGACGTTGATGGGAGCAATACGCTGCCATTCGTTAGGAATGGTCACCTGGACTGAAATATCATACGGCAACTTTGCGTCTAGGTGGTTTTTGCAAGCTTCGACCCTTGAATCAATCCAGCGGCGTTCTTCGTCGTTGATAGAGAGCCAGCCTGTCTCTCCCCAGTTGACTGGCAAGACATGAATATCTAGGTGGTCTTCCTGTAGCCTAAGTGCTCGCAAAACAAAGCGGGCATGTTCACCATAGCCTGACTGTGTTAGGGCCGGGCCTCTAACTAAAACTGTCTTCTTCATGCAATCTCCCTAATTTCCCAAGGCTTATAGCCTTGCCTTGTGTCCCAAGAGCCTAGTCTCTCTGTCACATCATCAACCAAATCAATCCAACGCTGGCGGAAAAGATCAAAGTTGTAATTCTTGCGAACATGTTCAATACCAAGTTGTCCCATCTTCTCTCGGTCTTCCTTGGACGTGTTATAGAACGCCTCTAGAGCCCCTACAACCTGCTCCTCGCTCAACCTGTCCTCGTAGATGTATGGAACCTGTTGCGACCCGATAAGGGCCTTTGAGGACGGCTCAAGACCTATTCCGAACCAGTTCTCTCCATCTGTTACCTGTTCCTGTAAACCACCAGTCATATTGACAATGATAGGTGTTCCACAAGAGAGGGACTCAAGCGTAGCAAGGCCGAAGCCCTCTGCGTCAGAGATATTGATAGTACAGTCTGCCATGTTGTACATGAGGGATAGCCCTTGAGACGGCATTTTGTTTCTGGAGATCACCACGCGGCCGTCGTCCATACCAAACTGACGAATGATTTCTTCTAGGTCTTGCCCATTCGGATCTTTCGGGTCTGTGTGCATGATCAGGCAAACATTCTCTGGCCCGACCTTTTCTGCAAACTTATTGAACCAATGGAGAAGCGTGCCTGATTGCTTTCGACGGGCGTTTCTATTGTTCCAGAAGAAAACAGTTCGGCCGTCATGTTCTGGGAAGTTTGTGTCGACAAACTCTTGTACAACCTCTGGCTCTAGTTTTCGGAAAATCTCGCTGTCGACCGCATGAGGAATATAATGATTTTCAACATCAGGAGCGACGTTGTTTACGATATCGTGAGTTACCTTAGAGATACTTGCGATAACATCTGTAGAGTTGTACCACTTAGAGTTGAAATGTGGCAAAGGATAGTTATCCCAGACATGATAGTAAACCATTGGTACGTTTACTCGGACTTCGTTTTCGATCTGCCAAAGCCAGCCATAGAATCGAGGGTCGGTCATGAACCAAACTAAGTCTGGCTTCTGCTCAACCAATATCCGTCGAATCATCTCGGCGTTACCATAACCATCGACCGGGTGTACAACCCAGTCTCCGTCATCCCAGCGAGGGTCATTAATAACCTGCGGTTCATAATTCTGGTGCTTTACTGCACCACCAAGACAAGTGAATTTGTACTTACCCGTTAGGATAAGACTTTCAATAACATACTTGGTTTGCGTTCCTACCCCCGATGGTGCTAAGGGGTGGTCACCGATGACCAAGATTCTTTTCTTTTCCATTAAATCCTCAATGACAATGCTCTGTTTTGTGAAACGCACAGTTCTTACAGGAAAGGCGATTTTTTATAGAAACATTTCTTGTTATATTTATAACCGCCTTTTCGAGAAATGTCAAGGCATTTTTTACTTTTTTTGGTCCGCTTGTAACGCGGAAGATCTCTGTGTTGTTCTTTTTTGCTGTTCTTTTTAACAAACCAAAGTGTGTCTCTACGTTCTCTAGAGGGATGCCGTGCTTTTTGGCCCAAAACACTTTATAAAGAGTTAACTGGTAATTGATAATCTTATCAGCCTTCTTTCTGGCGTTCCATCCCCACGAGCAGGTCTTCCAGTCTAGAACATGGTACTTACCGTCAGACGTTTTCACAACAAGATCAATAAAACCTTTAAACTTTACGTCGTGACCTTCGATTTCCTCGTAGAGCTTTTCTTCTGTAGAGACAACTTCGCAGTCTTCAAAATAATTGTCAAGCTCATCTCGAAACGACGAAACGATGGGCGCATATTGCCCCATCATTTGATCTCTTAGTTTTTCATCAATATCGACTTCTTTTTCCTTAAGGGAGCCTATCTCTTTCTCAAACTGTTCTAGAAAGTGTGAACCACGATCTAGGGTTTCGTCCAAGAGTGCTTGTTCACACACACTGTGTATGGCGGTTCCAAAAGCAGTGTGTAGGTTTCCTTTGAAGCCTTTTAGTTTATCTTTGTATTGTAATTTATGTTTAAATGGGCATTCATGCCAGATTTTAATTTCCGAATAGGAAACATGTGTCATTCATTCCTCAGTAGAGACCTTCTTAGAAGAAGATCTTGTGCGCCTTGTTATTTTAGGCTTCACAGCTTTCTCTTCTTCTATTATAGCAGGTTCTTCTGGGATGTCAACTAAAAGTTCAAATACCCACTCACCCCTACATGTGACGTGGCGCCAGTTCTTGATATGAGACTCTTTAACACATACTCCATACTCGATGCCTTTTTCTTTTAAAAGCTTTTGGACATCTCCGGTCCTGATGTGGTCCTTCGGGATACCATAATTGTAATTATAATGGGGCATCTCTATAAAGACGTGTAACTTGCCTTCCTTCTCTTCTACCTCAAATCTATCGATTTTAATACTCATCGGTAATTACCTCCTCTATTTTATTAAATAGTATTGGGCTTACTCTTTTTAAGTATTCTCTATCTCCAACAAAGTAGTCTTCAAACCCAACAGACCAGTATTCTCTTAACGAGGTTACGGCATATGGAGAAGGAAAAATACCAACCAAAAGAGGATTTAGCTTTTCATATCCAACACCTCTAAAAAGCCACTCGTCAAACCCTTCGTCATACTCTATCTCTTGAAAGTCTAGTGGCCCGTTCAACCCTGTAGTTGTCTCGTAACCTTCTTGATTCATTCTAGACTTCAAGCTGTTTCTTTTCCCAAGAAATTCTTTTGCCAAAAGCTGATCGCCATAAATAGTTCTGCCGAAGCGGTTCTCAAGGGAGTGCCCAACCTCGTGTATGATATTTTCCACAAGATCAACTTCGGTACTGATGAAGTTCGTTATGTAGATCGCGCCGTCTTTGAACAAAGCCTCAAGACCTTTATCGGTAAGAAAATCGAATTCTCCAACAAAGATTTCGTCCACCTCCTCAAATAAGGAAGATGGAATCTTATTCTCCAATTCTTGGATGACAGACTTAACGTCTATCGGAGTTATAAACGGATCTTTTACATAAAACCACTTACCAAACAGGTAAAATTCTTTTTGTTGTTCTGTTTGCCTCTTGGTAGAATTCTCAATTATTCTTTGAATCTTACTTTGGTTGTTCAACATTTAAGAGACCCCAACCTGTATCTGTGTCTAGCACTCCCTGACGGTAGCCTCTAATAAAGTTTTCTTCTGCGACGGACATAAGAAACTCTGGGAATTCATGTGACATGGTTTCAACGATCATCTCGACTGTCACATCGCCATTCCACTCAATCTCTTGTTCCGCTTCTACCCTAGCTCTAGCTAATTCTGATTGGTACTTTCTACCAACGTAGTCAACCAACCAGGTCTTTAACTGGCCCTCGCTGGCTACTACCGATTGCAAGTCAGGATTCGAAAACTTTTTACCTTCTTTGTCTGCAATAATCACATTATCTCCTTTATAGCTTTATTATAATCGCTTTAAGAAATAGTGTCAAGTATTTTATAAATATTTTGCAGCCATTGAAGCAACAACAGACCTTTCTCCCTTTCTTAGAGTTACGTGTCCTGATAGTTCAAGAGCTTTGAACTTTTCGACGGCGTGAGTAAGGCCAGAGGACATCTCGTTGATATACACGTTATCGATCTGTTCGATATCTCCTGTTAGGACAATCTTAGTCCCTTCACCAACGCGGGTTAAAATAGTCTTAATCTCGTGTGCTGTTAGGTTCTGGGCTTCATCAATAACGATGTAAGCATTGGCGATAGAGCGGCCACGGATATAAGTAAGGGCTTCCATTTCGACAATACCTCTATCCAAATACTGATCAAGGGTTGTTTGGTCGTCGCCGGTCAAGAACTTTAAGTTGTCTTGAATCGGTGCGAGCCAGGGGGCCATCTTTTCTTGCATGGAACCCGGAAGATATCCAATGTCTTTACCCATAGGCATGACAGGGCGTGAAACAACGAGCTTCTTGTATATGCCGCCCTCATTAGTGATAGGCTTCTTGCTAGAACTGTTCATTTTACCGGTTAGCCGGTCGACAGGATAGTTTGGCATAACCTGCTCAAGCCCAGCAGCAATAGCTAGTAAAGTCTTGCCAGAGCCTGCTTTGCCGATCAAGCTAACCACTTGTACGTCTGGGTCCATTAAGAGATCCAGAGCAAATGCTTGTTCTTTGTTCCTTGCGCGAACACCCCACAAGCCGTTCTTAAAGTCTGTTACTTTCTCAAGACCCTCGTTGTAATCAAAGAATCTACACAAAGCAGTCTTCTTGTCGTTGGAATTGGAGACCAACATTACAAACTGGTTAGCATGAAGACCTGGATTCTCCTCGGGATCAACGAGGATAGGCTCGCCTTCATAAAAATGGTCGATTGTTTGTTCATCGACAAGCATCTCTGTAAACCCAGTAAAAAGCTCCGAGTCTCTTTGGATGATCTGGTTTTCACAATAGTCTTCGCTTGTTAGTCCAACTGCGTCACATATAACTCGCATGTTAATATCGCGAGATACTAGTATAGTTTTTCTGTTACCGTTTTCCACATCTTCGTCAATAGCCGCAGCAATTATAACGTGGTCAGGTACTGACGGGGATAGGTCCGGTGCGAAGTTACTCAGCGAATCGCTAGACTTCCTAATCTTAAGAATTCCTTTGCCTTTCGCTAATCGAACGCCTTTTTCAAGGCTGCCCTTCGATCTCAAATCGTCAAGAGTGCGGATTATCCCGCGAGCATGTATACCTACTCCATCTTGACGCTTTTTATGCTTATCTATTTCTTCTAAAACTTTGAGTGGTAAAACAATGTCATTGTTAGCGTATTGATAAATACAGTTAGAGTCGGATAGACAAACGCTAGTGTCTAAGACGTAAGTTTTCTTGGCCATTTAATATTCCTTTTAACCTTTATCCCCCAACAATAAGTAGTTGTAAACAAAACAACCCACCTTGTTAGGTGGGTTGTTTTAAGGATTTATGATGATTGTCTCCCAATCGCCTTGCCAGTTTGTGTAACGGACTTTGGAGATACCAGAGGTTTTAAGATGCCTCATGCAATGTGGACATGGTTTAGCCATTGTTAACTCGTGCGAACACTGTGAAAACCTCATGACCTCGATAACATCTCCTGGTTTAGCAAACCTTAATACGTTCATCTCGGCGTGCATGTTTGCGGCCCATGCACCATCTTCGAATTGTCTGATAAACCTTGGATGTGTTTTGTCCGTGTTTTCTCCAATCTTTACAACTTTTCCATTCCTTTTTAAGATAGCCGCTATATGGAAAGTTCTTCCGTTATTCAAAGCTAGTTGTTTAGCTTTATAGTACACCTTTCATAACTTACTCCTTTGAAGAATGAGACACCTATTAGCTACTTTGTTATTTCGCCACCCCGTGCCTCCCTGCGGGCTGGGGGGTCAAAACGCTGTTACTTTCCTGTAAGTCTCTAAATCAAGCTTTCGCTTTTCTTCTGTGGCGTCATTCACAAGATGGGAGCTACTGCGGACTTTGCCGCCGCCGACGTTGTACACCATCTCGATGCCAAGCTCCTCGCATACACGAGACTCTGGAGTGTTTGTAGCACCTCTGTCGCCTCCGTTTGCAAAGACATCTGGCCTTAGTTCCCGAAGAGATTCGCAGACTGTTTTATCAGAATCTTTTGCTGCCACAACCTTATCCACACATGCAAACGCGGAAATGATTTCGGCTCTCTCTGGCCAAGGCATAAAAACATACTTCTTCTTTTTTGCAAGCCATTCATCAGTGTTAATAACTACCGTAAGGCTGCCTAGCTTTGCTGCTTCTTCAAACATTCTTAGGTGTCCGACATGAATTGGGTCAAATCCACCAGAAACCACTATCTTTTTACTCATTTAAATCCTCTAAATTATTCTTTCTAACAAGCAGCTTTGAATCTGTAATAGTCTTAGCACGTCCACATCACCGCCGATCACTGAAAAAATAAAATAACTTACTATTGTTGCTACCGAGGCGCCAAATATAACACCCACGGTGAACTCAATATATTTTTTAATCCATGTTATTATACGTTTCATCAGAGTTCTCCTCTGATTATAACTAGTTTATTTTTTAGCTTTTTTCTTAGCAACCAGTCCAACCGTATGCTCGTCTCCTTCAATGTAGAAGCGATCTTTTGTCTTCTTGTCTGCTATTATTTCTTTGTGCTCTATGTTCTTCTCGACATATTTAAAGGCGGATTGTTTTGTCTTATACCTTTTAACAAGTTTACCTTTAATATACTTGCCGTCCCAGCACCAGATTTCCCACATACATATATAATAGCTTATTTTTTACGTCATGTCAAGCTCATTTATGTCTTCTAGGCAAATAAAGTTTTTTCCGTTTATTTTCCATCTAACATAAATATAACCGTCTAAGATTATAGGGCCGCCAGGTAATCTACTTAATTGCTTGTCACCAATAGTAGCAGGGTAATCTGAAACAACTATACCATAGCTGTCTCTAGATTCTCCTTTTAGATATACTCTGCGTCCTTTTTTGAATTTGGATTTGCTTTTCAATTTTGTTTTAAGATGGAGGTGGCGGGAATCGAACCCGCGTCCAGAATAACTTTCAATTCAAGTCATCCACAGGCTTGGTTAGCTTTTCTCGTAAACTAACAAAACATATTTGATTTCACTGCAATCAAAAAGCAGGTTCTTTTTTTGATTTTTACAACTTGTCTGTTGTTTTGATTAGATTGGATAGAAGGCCCTAATCAGCCTCCCGATCAAGCCGCTAGTGCGAGTTCGTAGTTATTATTATTGGCAACTAAAGATTTTTGATTTTTTAAGTCATCACGACTGCCTGCACTATCCTTTTCCATTACCCTGTCGAAACCAGGGCACCCCCTTAAAGGGCCGTAACTAAAGAACTTAGAGTGTTGCTAGCACCTATTCTTATGTTACTGTGGATACTGGCTATGAGCAATAAACACCCCATAGCCAGTATCAAGCTATACTCGGTAAACGTGTTTCCACTTTCGTCTAATAGAAATGATCTCATTATTTTTATCCCCCTCAATAGGACCAGTAATTAGTTATCTTCTTCTTCAAAATACGATACTGGGCTATACTTCTTTTTGAATTTAGTAAAAGAGTATTCAGATAATCCTAATAATCTCATTGCTTCCCATTGAGTCCTTGTTGCCGAGTAAGCATACTTAAATATAGCATCCTTTACTAAGCCTGTCAAGTTATACCATATAGGTAATCCATAAAGCCTGTTATTAACTACCTTACCAGCCGTTTCTAATTTAAGGCCAATTACTTCTTCAAGTGATAAGTTATTTATCATTATTAAGAAAGATTCATTTATCTTTTTATCTTGACGTAACTTCTTAGAGAGACTATAATAGGTATTACGTCCTTTAGTCTTTCTTCTTCTTTTCCAAGACATAAAAATATACTATATTATAATTATAGATCAATTATTTCTAATAAATCTTCTTTATTATCTTCTTTATTACCTATTCCTTTAGCATTCTTCTCTCTTTCATATTCAGGTGTAGTAGGCTCTTCAATACCCTTAGATAAGAAGTTCTCGAATTCATCTCTCCAGAGAAGTAAATTAGTCATTAGGTAATCATAATAAAGCTCTCTATCTTCGTCATTAGCTAACTCACTGAAGTCAGAAACAACAGTTCCACGAATCTGCTTTAGCACGGAAAGAGCGGCATTGCGGCCTGTTTGAACGTCTTCGCTCTGCTCTTGATCTTCTAAACCCTTTTTAAGTAATTCGTCGTCATCATCGACCGGTTCAGGTTCAGGCTCTGGGTCCAAGACTCCCATATCACCAATGTTGATAAACTTGTCGTCTTCTTCATCGCCTCCGATCTGAACATCAATCTCTTCTTCCATGGCCATGGCTTGTCCAGAAGGTTGAGGAGCATCAATATTTGTCTCAATAGCTGACAAAAGATTTTTTAAACCGTTTACTAGGAAAGAAACATATGATTCTCTTTGCTCTTCGTTTGTTGTAAGGGAAAGGTATTCATCACGGTAGGACGGAATAATCTTCTTAAGAGTTTTACGAAGCTTGTTAATGCCAGTTTTTTGATGAGGCGTCTCGTCAGCAACGGCAATCTTTTCAGAGATAAGCTTTTTTACAACTTTTCTTAAAACAGTTTCATTCTCTTTTCGTTCGTTAATCTTTTCTCTCTTTACTAAACCAATTGCTTTTCTTACAACCTCTCTTAGTAGTTGTTCCTCAACCAGATCATTACGGCTTTTCATAATATGACTCCCTTACCTAATAAATAGTTTAGAATCTCTTCAATAACCTCGTCGTCGTCTTCTTCCTCTTCTTCTAAGACTTCTTCGTCAACCTTTCCAGAAGAAATAGCAATAGCCCCGTTGGCCATAGAAGACATTTCATCAAGAGACTCACGGACAAGTTGCATAATAACTTCATTTATACTTTCTTCGGAAGGCGTCTCTTTATCTATTTTAATATTGAATATATTTAAAATCTCTTCTGGTTCAACACCATCTGGTAGGAAAGTTTTAATTTTTGAAAAATCTTTTTTAAATAATGCTTGTCTAAAGTTGGTTGCACTTAAACCTTCAAAATAAGAAGGACTTGCATGTAACTCGACGCCGGCCGCTTTGGCTCCGAGTCTAACATATTTTGATGCACCCTTGAAGCGTACCCAGTCTGGTTTTCCATATTTGTCCTCTTTCACAGAAGCTCCAAATAAAATCTCATCTCCTACTTGTGCCAAATCTGGATCATCTTTCTTGTTCTCGGAGAATTCATATGCCATTTGCACAGGAGAATTAAACTGCGAAGGATTGTCCAATACAGTTACCTTGTTCTGTAATCCGGCATTTTCAAGATAAACATTCCATATTTTTCTTGAATCTCCGAACCCAACAACGGCCTCTTCTTTGCTTAACGCTCCTCTTGTTAGTGGACTAATAAAAATATAAACTTGATCAACAAGGTCGGCATAATGTTCAACCATTGCTAAATGACCTTTATGTGGGGGCTTAAAAGCACCGGGAATAATAGCAACTTTTCTTTTCTCGGTAAATCCGTCTGCTGAGTCTCCAAAATTGTCTGCTTGTTGTTCAATTTCACCCGTAACTTCATTAAGTATGCTAGTTCTAAAGGAAACCAGTCTGGAAACTTCTTTAATTAAAGTTGGGTCAGTATCTGAAACTTCACGAAGAAGATCCATTTTATCGCCAACGTCAAAGAAATACTTCATAACTGACTTTACAATGCTATTGGGGAGATCTGTTCTTTCACTTATAATCTCGCGTACTCTTTTAACGATCGTTTCTCTGACCACGGAGCGGTTCGCCTTTGTGAAAGCTGACCGGTCTACTAGTTTGACACTACCAGCAGGGCTCGCTGTGACATAACCTTCACCGCCTTCGATATCCCCGATGAAAGCTTGGACAGGTGCTTCCTGCTCTTCAAGCTGTCTAATAATATCGTCTTTAACTTTCATAGTCAGGCCCACCACTTGCCACAACGCTTCAAACGCTGGCTTGTTTTCCTCTACATAGCTCCGTAAATTTCGCTTTTTAGAGTCACTGAAGTTTTTGTTATCGGCCCACTCAAGAAAGTCGTTACCGAGACTCGTTAGTCCGGTGTCAACCTTCGAATTCAAATAAGAATAAAGTAGATTCGCAAAATTAGAAATCTTTCTCGCTCGTAATGTATCGCTGTCTAAAAGTTCGTCTATCGCTTTACTATTTTTCTTAACAACATTCTCGACTCTATCTAGCGCACTAGTATCAACATCAACTTCAAGTTCCTGTGTGGAGACAGGAGGGAGAACATAGAGATCTTCACCCTGGAAGATGTCTGCGTTTTGAAGGCGAACTTTGTTTCCTTCAAGGTCTACTTCAAGATGTACCACAACACCAGAGGTACTTTTTTCTATTCTTTTCCCGAACTCGCTGTCAGTATCAATCAGATAAGTGACAATGTTTGGCTTAAACTTAAATCTGCCATCCACAACGGGAGGTGTAGTGTAATAAAGCAGATCTCCAAAGAAGAATCCTCTGTGATCTTCTGGGACTGCTTTTTCATAAATAGGAAATGCGGCCGCCATATTATTGGCAAACTCTTGATACCCAGCACTTGGCTCTTTGCCTTTTGCTCTCATCCTGGTATCCAAGAACATGCTTTTTAGTTCTTCTGCACTTTTTGCCTTGCCATTATAACCCTTGGCATAGAATCCGCTCTTGTCGGTTAGAATGAAATCACCATTTTGGTCTCTTCCAAAAATAACCGCTGGTGAGCCGTCCCACTTGACTGTGGTGGTCTCACGCCCTTTAGGCGTACCGAGACCCCTAAGAAGGCTTAAGACGCGCAGAGCGCCCTGTGAGCCCTCCCAAAACACGACATCTTCTGCATGTTGAATCCTTGGGTCGCCTTTTCGCGCTTCTGTAACCATTCCTGGGCCTTTTGGAAACTCCACACCAAATCGAGGAAAAGTCTCAACAGCCATAGCGACCAGTTGGTCATAATTGGGATCGTTTTGGATAGCGGACAGAATTCTTGGGATTGTAGTCAAATCATCAGAATCGCCTTCGGGACCAAGGAGGATATTAGTGATTTCCGCAATATCTGTTGTTTTAACTCCTGTTTCACGATTTGTTAATCCACCAAACCCCGACCATTTATAGCCTTTCGCAGAAGCAATAGAATTCAGGAGAATCATTCTATGCTGACCACGGTATTGATCACCAGGCTCGCCCTGGCTCGACCAAGCCATATATGTCGGATTACCAAACATAAGATCTGTTTGAACAAAGCCTTGACTATCGTCACCGTTAATCGGGGTGCGGAGGTGAACCGAGATGCCTGACTTTGCAACCCAGGATCTTAATTTATCCTCGGGATGATTTTGTTTAGCCCATATTTTAAGCTTGGCGTAAACCTCTTCCTTACTATGCTCTGACTCGTCAACCGCAAGGTCAAGATCACCAGAAGTAGGTTTTTTGCCAGTAGTCCCAAGCTTATTATCGATAAGAGATATATCAAGGATGCCCTCTAGCCACTTGATGGTTGGGTCAACATCTGCTCGGTCTATTCTTTTCGTAAGCGGATTCTTCTCGACGTCTTTGAAGATGTTGCCACCCTCAAGTAATGTATCAGACATATTGGGCTCCTACTTTCTTTTTGCAAGAGCCTTGCTAATTGCCTCTTTGATCATGCTACGAAGCTGTGATTCATCCATTGGATTTGGGACCATTTTGCCATCGTGCGTAATACCCATATTTTTCTTGCCTTTACCCGGCCCATCTTGAACTTTCAAGTGTTTTTCCTCTTCGATCGGGGGACACTTACAATCTCCCTTGGCTTCCTTACACTCAGGGCAAGTCTTGTCCTTACCTTCGTCTAACTCGGCCTCGTTGCAGTGTGCCTCGCCCAATTCACCCTCATTGCAGTGGGTTTCTTCAATTTCGTCCTCTTGCATAGGCTTATTGTAGCCATATCCTTCCATGAGACGCTCGAAGAGTTCTTGATCTTTCCAGTGTTTGAGTTTCATTTGTGTTTCTCCTGTTATATAATAAGTAGATTCTTGAAGTTGTTTTTTATATGTTTCTTCCCAAGATCTAAAACACATATTTCCTTTCTCGTAAGCCTCTCTTTCCATTTCCTTCATATAATCATCTTGATGGAAATATCCCTCCCCGTAAGCAGGCTTGTGATCAAATGCGCCTCTGCAATTTTGACTATGGTGTACTAATTCGTGGGAAAGAGACCTCATAATGTCTTTCGGATGTCTTTTATCCGTGTAAACAGTTACGGAGAAATCGTTTGGATCATAAAAAGCGGTTTTTCCAAGCACTTGGGAAGAATTATTAACATCTGAGACGAAGTTAATCGAAACTGGCTTGTCGAAGCCCATTTTCTGCCTTGCAAAAGGCAAAAAACTGTTTAAAAAAGGTCTTATTTGCTCAAGATTTAAATTTGAAGTATTTTTGATTGAGTATTTCATAAAATAGCCTTCTTTGTCACGAAGTAATTAGTTTTCAACAACTTCTTCGTCATTTTTTACTACTTTTTTTAAATTTAACAACAAAATTGTTTTTGAATCTTGTGTTTGAAAGCAAAAAACGACTCCAAACACAACATTTCTTCCTCCGCCGTTCACAAACAACTTGTTTGACACGACCCCGGTGTATTTTTTGTCAAATTTTGCCCAACGTACCACATCACCAATCTCAATGTTTGATGATCCGCCAAAACTTTCGTTAGAAATATTCATTTTTCAAGATAAAAGGTCGGTTATCTTGTTCTCGACCGCATCAAGAGCCAGGTGGAGGTCAGGTAATTCCCTTTCCTTAAAATCTACGAGTGCTTTTCGATCATAACTGTCAGAACTTTGTAAAATTTCAACCATTTTACTTGCGTTTTCTCTAATAACACGAGAATAATTCTGAAATGGGCTTGTCTCAAAGTCTCTCTGGGCTCCATAGGTGTCGTCCTGGGTAGAGACTAGATCAGTAAGCTCTCTTAGGATCATTTCTTTGATATCTTGCGAGGTAATCTTCATACTATATGGCTCCAAATGCAATTTTTCTACTACTAAGTAGTTTTGG
>Ga0181369_1000239_pt1 | contig 15791 bp, 17 predicted proteins | sample LowvirmetaG_8_FD_130088 | JGI IMG/M metagenome (GOLD analysis project Ga0181369, IMG submission 130088) | Marine viral communities from the Subarctic Pacific Ocean - Lowphox_04 viral metaG | ecosystem: Environmental > Aquatic > Marine > Oceanic | place: Subarctic Pacific Ocean | collected... | reverse complement strand
GGTCTACCTGCTTTTCCTTCACTGATAATATTATCATTATAAGTATTCCAAATTTCGGTTAGAGTATTTGCTCTTGTCATGTAAATATTTATAGCGAGATGATTAAAAATAAACAAAATTATATGAATAACCCAAATCTACCTACTGTAGGTGCGGAATTTGAATATACCCCAAGCATGGTTCAAGACCTAAAAAAGTGTAAGAAAAATATTTTACACTTTGCAGAAAGGTTTTTTTATATTATATCTCTAGATGAAGGTAAAAAGACAATTGACCTACATTACTGTCAAAAAAGAGCATTACGTAAGATGAGAGATAATCGCTTTTTTATATTATTAGCAAGTCGTCAGATAGGTAAGACCACTATGATGACGATCTATGCTTTATGGATTGCATGCTTTAATGAAGATCAAAGAATATTAATTGTAGCTAATAAAGAAGGGACAGCATTAGAAATAATGAGCAGAATAAGATTAGCATATGAAGAATTACCAAACTGGTTAAAACCTGGTGTTAAAGAATATGGTAAGACTTCTATTTTATTAGCAAACGGTACAAAAATAGGCATATCAACTACAACTGGTACAGCTGCTCGTGGTCAATCAGTTAACTGTCTTATTCTTGATGAGCTTGCTTTTATTGAATCTCATTTAGTAGATGATTTCTGGAAATCGGTATACCCGATCGTTTCATCATCTAAAAAATCTAAAATTTTTATAGCATCAACTGCAAATGGTACAGATAATCTTTTTTATAAATTATATTCAGGTGCTGAAAATAATGAAAATGATTGGGCGTGTGATAAAATTTTATGGAATGAAGTCCCAGGTAGAGATGAAAAATGGAAACAACAAACTATTAATAGTATTGGTAGTAGAGAAGCGTTTGAACAAGAATTTAATTGTGAATTTATTTCATCAGGTGAAAGTTCAGTTAATGATGAATTATTTGAAAAACTAAAAAGTAAAACTTCTGAACCTAAATTTGTTTTCGATGATGGTAAATATCTATTATGGGATGAACCTTCAGAAAACGGTATATATATAGCAAGCGTCGATACTGCAGAAGGACTGGGTAAAGATGCTTCTGTAGTTCAAATATTAGATTATACTGATTTAACCAATATTAAACAAGTAGCAGTATATCATAATAATGAAATATCACCATATAACTTCACTGAAAAGGTTTATGAAATATTACAGCACTGGGGTAACCCATTAGTTTGCGTTGAAAGAAACAATAGTGGGGGTCAAGTAGTAGATATTCTAAAAAATACACACGATTATGAAAATATTGTATCGTGGGGTGGTTCCTTAGCCAATAGAAAGAAACAGCAATTAGGTATTATTTCACATACTAATACAAAATATAAAGCAGTTACTAATATGCGTTATTGGGTTAATGAATTAGAGTCAGTGCAAATAAACGATAGCAGAACTGTTAAAGAGCTGAAAAACTATGTAAAAGCTGCGAACGGTACATGGAATGCAAAGAAGGGATATCATGATGATTTAGTCACCTCACTCATGTGGAACCTGATTATACTTGATAATGATATAGTTGAAACGTATTTTGATGTAGTAAAAAAAGATACTAATAATAGACCTTTAGAACTGCAACAAATGGATTTTGGTATTAAATATTTTATGAACCCAACTTCTTTATATTCCAATGAAAAAGGCGGGCTTAACAATACACTACCAGTTATTATAGGCAACGCTTCTAATACTAATAGTGAAATAGATCAATTACATATGCAAGGCTATAAAGTATGGGGACAATAAATCAATCACAGTTTAATAAAAGTAGATTAGATAAGTTTTTACTTGTTTTGAATCTACCCCCTATACTTAAAAATATTAGTAATGATTATTTAGGTAGTAGAAAAAATACCGGTATAATAGAAAATAGTTTACAGTTTTCAGTATACGGTACAGTTGTCCCTCAAATACAAGTACCTGAAGAAAGCCTGTATTATGCTGGGCAATCAATGAAAGTATCTAAACATACAAGACCAGTCTATGAAAACGTAACTGTTAATTTTACAATTGATAATGAATATAATAATTATTGGTTACTATATAAATGGCTCGATTTAATGAATGATGAAAAGTTTTCATCGTTTAATGGTAAAGGTATATTTGATAAACCTAATGTTTCTACCAAAGAAAAAACAAGCCCTGATACCCTCACACCAACAGATTTATATCAAACCGATATTACACTATATGCTAAAGATGAATTTGATAAAAACAAAGTTAAATTTCTATTTACAAAAGCATTCCCGGTTAATTTAGGTGGTATTAATTTTAATTATCGGCAATCGGGAGAAATAGAAACAACATTAGAATTTGCATTTTCTCAGTTATTAGTTGAATTGGTATAATCTTTATACGGGATGCTATAAATAATAGTATATGGCACGTACAATACAATCTCCCGGTGTAGAAATTAGAGAAATCGATCAATCTATTAGACCTGTGGTACCAGCAGGTACTAACGTTTTAATAACAGGTTTTGCTGATAGAGGACCTACTGATGAAGTTATTCAAGTAACTTCTCGTAGTGAATTTACTGATATTTACGGTGAACCTACTGCTCCTGCAGAATTATACTTAACAAGTACAGCGAGTGCTTTGTTTAATAGCCCGGCAAATATATTTGTTTATAGAATGCCTTATGGTAACGATAGAGGTATTGGATTTGGTAATAATTATAGTGTTTTAGCATACCCTGGTTCAGCAGTTTCGATCGATAACGAAGCTAACACCGTTACACCACTAAATGGTTTTACAAATACCGGACCATTAAGCACCGTACGTTCAGTACTTATCGGTAAACCGAAACACTTCACTATTGATCAAGATACATATTTTAAAATTCAGCAAAGAGATGGATTTAATTGGAAGGATGAGTCATCATTAAATTTCGACTCATTAGAAGAACTTGGTAAAGCTGCTATACTTGTTATTAACAAAGCTCAAACCACAATTGATCAAAACTTCCAAGGGTTTTACTTAGGAGCCATTGATAATACAAATTTAAATCCAGCAACTAATTTTGACGGTATTAATAGTATTCAAACATTAGCTACTACTAGTAGTAGTACTCAAGATTCCTTTGATTTTGAAAATTTCATTAATCTACCATCAACTAGGCTCGATAATGTACTTTCAGCTCCGAGTGATAATAATGCTGATACATTTGGTGTTACGAATAATAGTATATCCGAGCAAATGGAAAACCTAACTGATTATGATATCGCTGGGAATCAATTCGATGATACTTTATCAATAGGTCTTTTCAGATTAGCTTCAACACCAACAACTAATAATACAATTAGATTAACTTTAAATCTTGAAGAAACCGTTGTAGGTTCAACTGATTACCATAGACAAATTAATGACCCGTTCGGTGGTGAGCCGATACCATTTAGAGTTGAAACAGAAAATCAGCTACCTACAATGGATATAATGGTAAATGATTTCTTGAGTAACAGAACTAAATCAACATATCTTGATCCAGATGGTATACCTCGTACAAAAATAAGATTTAATACTCGAAAAGTTGATTCAAGTTCAATTGTCAATAATTTATCAGGTGAATTTGGTGCAACTAATGCAGTAACTGCAGGTAAATTAAATACTGCGTTTCCTTTCAACTTATTAGATAATGCAGATAGCTTATTTGCTCTAGGTTCATATGCAACGACAGATTTAAGTACTAAAGTTATCGGTAATGTACCTCAAAAATTAGATCGGTTATTAGATACTGTTGAAAATGCAGAAAGATTTGATATTGATATTACAGTTGATGGAGGGTTATCGACAATTTATTCAACCACTCAGTCAACTAGTGGTTTATCATATGATGATACGGTAGCAGTTCCAGCTATAAGTGGTTTTAGAACAACGAGAACAGATAACACAAATCGAACATCAGAAACTATGAACTACAGAGCTTTCTGGAACGATATCATAACCAGGTTTGTAACATTTGCAGAGTTTAGAAGAAAAGATCACCTTTTCATTGCTGATCTACCAAGATCAATATTTGTAGCAGGAGATGATTTCTTAACATTACAAGATAGTAATAAGAATTTCTCTAGAGACATACTTAACCCGATTAAGTCCTTTACAAGCTTAGTTAATTCAAGTTATGCAGCAACTTATGGCCAGTGGGTACAAAGCACGGATTCAGTATATGGTGGTTTATCATATTGCCCATCATCAGGCTATTTAGCAGCGATAATGGCTAACTCAGATTCGACTTTCGATCCATGGTTTGCACCAGCAGGCTTTACTAGAGGTAGGTTAACAGGTGCAGCTGGATTAGCATTATTTCCGACTCAAAAACAACGAGATCAATTATATAAAATATCAGTTAACCCGATACCATCATTCCCAGTTGAAGGTCCAGTTGTATTCGGTCAGAAAACACTTCAAAAACTGCCAAGTGCATTTGATAGAATTAATGTAAGACGTTTATTCTTATATCTTGAAAAAGCTACTAAAAATACAGTTCGTAATTTTGTTTTTGAGCCTAATACATTGTTAACTAGAACGAGAGTTACTAATACATTAACACCAATTTTTGAAAACGTTAAAAATACAGAAGGTTTATATGATTATCTAATTATTTGTGATGAAAGAAACAATACTCCAGATATTATAGATTCCAATGAATTAAGAGTCGATATATATTTGAAGCCAACAAGAGCTGCAGAGTTTATATTAGTTAATTTTTACGCAACAAAGACAGGTACCGATTTTAACGAATTAGTTTAATAATAAAGTCATTTAATTAAATAATTACATGGCAGATACAAAAGTATCAGATTTAACTCAAATAACGGTTCCTAGTAATAATGATATATTGTATATTGTTAGCGACAGTGCAGGTACATCTAATAAAATAACCTACGACAATTTATTTAACACTGTTAATACTAATATTACTACTCTCGATGGTAAAGTAAATCTTTCAGATGCAAATGTACAAGTTTTATCATCTTTTTATGATAGTTTAAATATAAGTAACTTTTTAACTGATATAGAAGTGATATCAGCAAATGTAAATACTTTATCAACTGAAACAGATGATCTGTATGTAATTAGAGGATATGCAACGCGAGCCTATAACGAAGCAACCATACTTTCAGGTGGTTTAACCCAGAGTGTGAACACAGCAGGTGGAACTTTAAACTTTATAAATGGAGTACTACAATCAGTAACATAAAATGGCAAATAGAAAATTAACAGAATTACCAACTTTAGAGATTGTTCAATTTGATAGTACGGATTTACTATATATAGTAGATGTTGCTACCGACACTTCAAACAAAATTACTTATGCTGACTTAGTAGGTAATGAAATAATTAGAATAGATAGTACAATTGAAGCATTTTCAGCAGAAAATGTTGGTGATATTACTTTTCTTTCAGGTGCTATTGATGATAATAAAGGAAGTATTGATACACTAAGCATCGGGGCAAATCAAGCAGCAAATGCGATTGATGGGTTAAGCGCTGTCATTGATATTAATTTTGGTTTATTTGAGCTTTTGTCATCAGAGGTTAGAGACATAGATTTGGTAGATTTAACTTCTGATGTTAATACATTATGCGCTTATACTGATTTTTTTAAAGCTGAAATCGGTGATGGTTTATATGATGTTAGAAGCGACGCGAGTCGCGCTTATAATTACACTACTGGTGTATCTGGATTTAATTTTGATAAAGTTAACACTCAGGTAGGTTTAATTTCAGGGGTAGGTTTAAATTCAAATACAGCAGCTACTACTACAGCTGATTTACCAGCTACTCACTTTATTCCAGTTATATTTAACGGTGTAACGTATAAAATGTTATTAGCTACCTAATTAAATATAGTATAAATGAATAAATATTAATAACCATGGCACAGACTAGACAAACAATACAAAATTTTTATACTCAAGCCCAAGCGAAGGACTTTGCAAGAAATAATCTATTCAGAGTTTTAAACATTAATTTCGGTAACGGTACTGAGATAAATTTCGACGAAGATGATTTAATTTATGCTAAGACAGCTAAATTACCTGGTAAGGAAGTAACATCACAACCAGTTCCATATATGGGTTTAAACTTTAATGTGCCTGGTGTTACAAAATATACTGGTAGTGAAGGGTATACTATTACTTTTAGGTGTGATGAAAGTTACGATCTTAGAAATAGATTTTTACAAGTTTTAAATGATACTTTTAATGATGCAGATAGCACCGGTAATTACTTTATGCCAACTGCTGATAGTGTTATTGATTTAGCTTTGCTTGATAAAGAATTAGATAGAATATCTCAATTTCAATTAGTTGGTGTTGCTCTTAAAAGTGTAGGTGAATTACAGTATGATGTTACACAAGATGGTACGATTCTTGATTTTGATGTTACATTAACTTATCATTATTTTAGACAAACAGCTTAATAACTCTTTATTTGAAATCAAAAGCTCTCTCGTGAGAGCTTTTTTTTGTATAAATATATATAAATGCCTACTAAAATACTAAATTCAGTTAATAATGTTATCAGAGGAATTAGTAACCCTGTTAACAGTATAGTAGGTGGTACGTTAGCACAGCCTGGTTTATCGTTATTCGGTACTAATCTACCCGGTTCACCAATAGTAAGCTTTAGAGAATCTTTTCTGAATAGTTTAAGTCAATGGAGTACTTCTATACCGTTGAATACACAATTTATCGTTTTAATTGACAACTTCCCAGCAGGTTTAACTACCCAAGTTTTACGGGAGTTAGAACCAGTAGTTAATTCAACCGGGTTTGACATAGACTTACCAAAAGAAACGACCACTAATTTTAAAAATCAAGGCATGGTAGGTTGTATATTTGCTAATCAATTTAGTATTCCTGATGATGTTGTTGAAGCAGATAAGGCTCCAATACTTAATAATAGAGGTTTTATACCCGGTTCAGTATTAAAAAATAGAAGTAATTTTGGTAATTTTAATTTAAGTTTACGCGAAACTAATACATCATTTGTGGATTTTGTTATGAGGCCGTGGGTTGTTATGTCATCTCACTATGGTTTAGTAGCGAGAAATCCTGAAGATGAAAGTGAACTTTTAAAAGACCCTAAAACAAATTTAACAGTTGTTCAATACACTCGTAGCAAAGAAGGTTTATCTCAAATACCTAGAAAAACGTGGAGATTTTATAATTGTGTTCCAACATCTATTTCTAATAGAGATTATTCTAATGCTGAAGATGAAGGTGTTAAGAATTTCAACACAACTTGGACATTTGACAAATATGAAATAAGTAGTAATCTATATCTCAGCGTTAACGAGATGTTAAAAAATATAAATCCCTTTTATTGATGAACTCATATTACTTCGATGATTACAGGATAACTGAACTAAGTTATTTTGAATATAAAAATTTGGTTAAAAATCTAATATCAGCCGAAGATAATACACTAGTTAATGTATTTGAAGAAATAATAAATTTAAAAGTTGAAAGTACAAAAAAATTAAACATCAGTGATAAAATAAAAATATTATTATTATTAAGAAGCATTACTTTGGGGGAAGAACTAGAAATAAGTTTAAATAAAAAAATATTTATATATGATATTAATAAAATTATTGATAGTATTCAATCAAAAAAAGAACAGTTTACATATGGATCTTTAGTATTTAATATACCTAAAAAAATTCATTACACAAGTAAATTTGAATGTTTAATTGATAATTTTTATAGCTTTATGATCGACGGTAAAACGAAAATTATTGAAGAATATACTTATAAACAGAAAGAGGTTTTATTCCAAAATTTAATAGGTTTTAAAACTAAAGAGTTAACTGAGGAATTTGATCAATATATATCGAATTTTTATCTAAAGTATATAAATGATATTGAAATAAATTTGTACGATAATAATTTATTAAAATTTATAAAAGGTTTATTTGAAATAGATCTTAATGAAATGTATGATATAGAATATAATATAATGAGTCATTTAAAATTTAGCCCGGAAGTTTTTAAAATGTATGGTTTACCTGAATTAAGAATTTTTCTTAATAAATTTATAAAAGAACAAAGCGAGAGTAAAAAATCAAATAGTGGTAATGTTGATATAGCTTAATAAATAACGATATGGATGATAATTTTAATTCCCTGTTAAAACAGATAGAGTCAAATAAGATTAATGTACTTGCTTACTCACCTACGCAGCAAACTGATATTGAATTGAAATCCTTAACAGTTGATCAACAAAGTGTTATTTTAGATACGATATCTGATATAACTATCCTTCAATCAAATCCAATATATCTTATTATTAAGTTTAACACAGGTTTCAATAATATTATTAAACAAAATATTAATAATGAGATTTTTGAAAAAATGACTTCGGTGGATAGAGCAAATATTATTATTTCTTTTAGAAAAGAAATTTCAAATGAAGTTGAACAAGATGGAGAAATTATTGATTTATCGAAAATTTTAGAACGTAATAAATCTATAAAAGTTATTGATTTTAATGAAGTTATTGTAAAGGATAATTTTACATTTAAAGTATCAGTACCAACATTAGCTGTAGATACAATCGTAAATAAAATTTTATCTAAAAAATTAAAAGATAACCCATCATCGAGTAACTTAATAAGTGATATTTATCTTTATGAAATTTTAAAATTTGTTGACACAATACAATTTGAAGACGGAGAAGAAGTTACAATTAAGAAAGATTTTAAAAACTTGCAACTTATAAAAAAGATAAACCTTTCTACACTGAGCCCGGTAATTAAGTTTATAGAAAAAGTAAGAGATTACGAAGAAGAGTTTGTAACAATACCGAGTAGCCAAGAAAAATTATTATTGACGCCAGATTTATTTGTAATTTAGTAATGTAATTAAATATTTACATGGCCGATGTACAACTCTTAGAAGCTATATCTTTACTTACCAAGGTATCTGCAGATACAAGCAGCATGCTTAAAAAACTATCTAAAAAGGTTGATGATATTGCACCTAATAAACCGGCAAAAAAAGAGAAAAAGGAACTAGTAAAAAAAGCTGACCCTGTAATAGTAACCGATTTTGGTAGAGCTGCTGAAAAAGATTTAGCAAAAATAGGCGGCGATGCTGAAAAGGAAAGACAGAACACTGAAAAAGAAAAAGGTAAAAATAATAACCTTTTAAAATTATTAGGATTAGCAGGTGCAGCCGCTTTAGCGTTAAAATTTCTTTTTGATGGTGAAGGGTTCGTTGGCTTAACCCAAGGCTTTCAAAATGCAATGAAAACAGTAACCAAATTTGCTGATAAAGCAAAAGGACTTGTTGATGATATCGGTAAAAGGCTAGGTACGTTTGCTGATGATGTAGGATCTAAGGTTGGTGGGATAGTTGATGACGTGGTAGCAAAAACTAGCCAGTGGGCTGCTAAAGCTAAAGATGGCATTAAAGGTGCTATGGATGATATTGGCAAAAAATTGGGTAGTTTTGGGGATGATATAGCAAGAGGTGTAAAAAGTGCTATAACTGGTGCTAAAAATATAGCTAGTCAAGTATCAAATGCAGCAGCTGGTGCTGGGGATGATGTAGCCAAAGGTACTACTCGAGCTGCTGCAACAAAACCTAGTTTATTCGGTAGATTAGTAAGCGGTGTTAAATCAGTTGGGTCTAAAGTTAAAAGCGGCGCTCAAGCAGTCGGGTCTAGAGTTGTAAGCGGTGCTCAAGCAGTCGGGTCTAAAGTTAAAAGCGGCGCTCAAGCAGTCGGTGGAGTTGCTCAAAAGGCTGGTAATTTTGTAAAAGATAGACTTTTGAAACCGGTAAAATCTGCTATTAGTAAAGTTAAGCCACTTAAATTATTAAAAGGTTTAGTTAAAAGCCCTTTTCTAGCACCAGTTTTAGAAAGCTTTTTTGCAGCAAAAGATATAAAAGATATGATTGCTTCAAATGCTGCTGGTGAATTAGATGAAAAACAATTAAATATGGCAGTTGGTGATCGTTTAATTAAAGCAGTTACAGGAGTTTTAGGAGGAGCTGGAGGTGCAATAATAGGTGGTACTCTAGGGTCATTTTTACCAGTTGCAGGTAATATAATAGGGGCAATAGCAGGTGGTGTTCTAGGCGATGTCGGTGGTAGAGCAATAGGTGGTTTTCTTGCAAAAGCAATGGGTGAAAAAACTGGCGAATTAGGTGGTTGGGCATTAAGTACACCTCTCGGTGCTATGATGGGGACTGATAATAAAGAAGTAGAAAAAATTGAAGATGGTATTATTACAAAAGAAGGTAAAGTTATAAAACCTGATAGTGATGATACTATATACGCAATGAAAGAAGGAGGACCTTTAGGTGAAGCGTTAAACAAAACCCCTAAAATGTTAAGTAAATTAATAGACGTCGAGTATGATGCTTTAAAATTAATGCATGATCAAAATATGTTATTGAGACAAATATTAGAAAAAACTGGTACATCGTTACCTCAACCAGCTAATCAACCAAATAAAAATACAAATTATGATCAAAGCGGGGATACATTTAGATCCTTACAAATGGGTTAATAAATTTTACTATAATTTTTAACAGGATTAAATATTTATAATGCCTGATCTATACAGTTTTACATTTGATAAAGAGAAAATTCTTCCTATATTAACTAGAGGCAGTGCGAATACCATTGACCCATTCAGTTATACTGGGGATGGTAGAATATATAGTAAGATTAATAATAGTGCAACAGACCCTATAGATGTAGTTACTGACTTTCCATGGACTAAAAGTCCAAGAAGTTCTCGACTCGACGTACCTTCAGCATATATAAAAGAAAAACGAATACTAACTAATTCAACTTTAGCTAATTTCTTTTACGGTGTATTAGCAGGAGCAGATGTATTAGAAACTGGAACAGATAGAATTAAATCTGGTAATATTCAAGTGGGTTCAAATGAATTAAATGTATATGACACATTAGAATCTTCAGGAGTTTCATTTCCCGGTATAAAAGATGCATTAGTTAGCGGATCTGAAAAAGCAGGGGGAATGATTAACAGTCTTAAAAGTAAAGCTACTAATTTTTTAACTGATAATAATGAAGCAGATAATATACTAAAACCGTATAACGGATTATATTATACCGAAGAAACCGGATTTAAATATTTACTACCTTACTTAAGTGATAGTTATCTTGGTGCAGATAATACATTCTCTGTGGATTCTCAAAAGCTAGCTGGGTTAGATGATATATCAGAAACACTAAAAACTGGTTTTGACGCAGTACGGGGAGTTGCTTTTATGGATAAGCCTGGTGTGTATGTTGAACAAAGTAAACAATATCAATTCGGTCAAGATGGTAAAACGTTTGATATAACATTTCCACTGCTTAATACAGGTTCATATGAGGAGGTTAAACGGAATTGGCAACTTATATTTGGTTTGATTTATCAAAATAAACCTGGACGAATTAACAGAAATTTATTAGAACTACCGGTTATATATGAATTTTATATCGAAGGCATGGCATATATGCCATATAGTTATATTTCTCAGATACAAGTAGATTTTATTGGTAACAGGAGAACAATGTCAATTGATATACCTAGTTTTGGAGATGTTGGTGATAATCAATCATTAAATGAAAGAAAAAATATTAATACAGTTATACCAGATGCATATAATGTTAAACTAACATTTGAAGGTTTGAATAAAGAAACAAAAAATTTCTTAATACGTAGTTTAGGTGACCCAATTATAAAAGTTAAAGAGAGAGGTAGAATATAATGGAAGGTAAATATCAAAATAATATAGTAGATCTAAGAAATTTAGATTTAACCAGATACGAAAATATATTTAAAGTATATAATACCGGGGATAAAAACTTTTTTTATTACAATATAAATAAAAAAATATCTATACCTGATGATATTGATGAAAGACTATTTTATCATATAATTTTACCTAAAGGTGTACCTTTAACTACCTTATCGTATAATGCTTATGGTACGATTGATTTGTGGTGGTTAATTTTAATTTCGAATAATATAACTAACCCGGTAAGGGGTCTACCTGATGGTAAAAAACTAAGACTACTAAAACCAGAATATATAGAACAAATTCTTGATACTATAGAATCCCAATTATAATGAGAAAAGATTATATTAAAAATAATTTAACTGGTTTTGAAGCTAAAGCTAATTCATTTAAAATTGATAACCAATTCTACCATATTAGAGCAATACTAGTAAACCCTGATGGGGATAGGCTAGATTTAACAAAAGGTGCTCTTTATAATATATCGTTAGCCGATAATTTATTTGATCCTTTTTTGAAAGCTGAAATAATGCTTTATAATGACAATCATAACATTGAAAGGATGGTACCCACTCCATTGAATTCACAAAATGGGTTCACATTTAGAGGGGATGGTCGAGATATACTATTTTTAGAAATAATACCATTAAAAAATACTAAAGAAGATTATAAATTAGAAGAAGCAAAAGAATATAATACAGTGTTTTCTTTAAGGAATTTGTTTACTGTAATAGAAGATACAGATACTGTTATTGAAGGAGTTTTATATAAAAAATTAAAATTATATGATGTAGATGAAAGAAAATTATTAGAAAAAAACATATATTTTAATTCAGTAAATACCTTAAAACTTAATGACACGAATACATTATCAGGTGTACCAATTTTTAATTTAGATAATGAAGAACGTGGTAATTACACTGGTATTATGCTTAGAGAAATACTTAAGTTTACTTTAAATCAAAACGATGAAGATATTTTTTATATTGATAGTTCTTCAACATCATCGCAAGATGTTAATTATATAGATTTTGAAAATGGACTAACAAAGATAAATTATAGTAGTAATACGTATAAAAAGGCAATAGATGATTTAAATTATTTGTACGATATTCATAATAGTAATTTAGACTCAAAAGACTTTAGTATTTTGAAAAAAGATTATTTTACAGGTAAATATACTTTAATTAATGCAAAAAGTTTTTTTGATAGAGCAAATGATAAAGATGAAAGTAGTACATATACAATCGAAAAAATTGATATATCTGGAGGTGGTAGTTCAGAAAATAATAATCAAGGTAAAAGATCTGCTAAAAATACCCCAAACTTTAATGAAAAAAGCCAGGCTTTAAATTTTAAATTTTTTAATACTAGTTTTGATATATTAAACGAAAAGGTTAATACTAAAATTGTACATGAATATGATTTTGAAGAGAAAACATTTAATTTAATGCAAAAGGATAGTAATGTAATTAATTCTAAAAGTAAATTTGAAGATTATTACGTAAAAAATATGATAGGTAAGACAGAACCATTTCCGTCTCAAATTAATACTAATCTTAAAAAATTAAATTTTAATTACGAAAACGTATACAACTTATATGGTGGTAATGAAAATGTACGTACTAGCAAAGGCTTGAATAAGCTTCTCAAAAATACTATAATGTCTAACTTAGGCGTCGAATTAACGTTGAAAGGGCAAATGTTTAGAAAATCTGGTAAATTTATTTCTATTGATAGAGATAGTAATGATCCAAAAAATAAATTTGATGATAGATTTTTAGGTACTTATTTTATAATTAATGTAGACCACACCTTTATAAAAGATGATATGTATATCAATAGAATATTCGCAGTAAAGACTTACTATTTTGATAATTTACAATTTAACGAGGATTTAGACTAATATGGCATTTAACAAAAAAAATATTTTACCAGACCTTTCAGATACTGTTGTTAATGGTAGTATAAGTTTCTATGAAAGTAGTGAAGAATTATTAAACATTTTTAAAGATGTTTCTTTAGATGTGGTTAATTATTTTATTGAATTAGATGAAACAAAAAGTTCAGATAATGTACTAAAGGATTTAACTAATAAATACATTAAGTTAAATAATGCAAAAATGATTATAAATGGTGTTGAACTACCAAACAATTATAAATTATATTTAAATGAAAAATTTCAAAATTTATTATACATATTTAAAGTTGTTATATTAAAAAACGTTAACAACGGACAATTTAGTGTATTTTCTAGCTATTCTGATGATATCGGAATGACTTTAGAGGTTAATCATAATTTAGGGTTGACCAATACCCCAATATTTGATACATTTTACAATTTAGAAGAAACGGGTTCACCTGTTACCTTACCACCTATAATGTTTAATAAAGTTAGTAAAAATGTATTGAAAAACTTTAAAAAAATGTCTCTTAAAACTGATGCTTTATTAAAGAGAAATATGAGAAATATCGCAGGTTATGGTGTCGAAAATATTTCAAAAACCCCACACGGTGCAAACTTAGTTTACGATAATTTTGAATCTGTAAACAGGGATAATATAGTAAACTTAAAAACAAGTAAAATATTTGAAGTATTTGGTGAAAATTTAGGAGACCTTATTACGTTTTATAAAAATTTAAATATAAGAGAACAACCAGATAATCAATCATACCTGGTTAGTTATCAAAACAATATTGAAGAGGTTGAAAATGTTTTGGATATATTCAATAATAACATTTACACCACGACAACTATTAATAAACCATTCTCCGGAGGTTAATTCTCACTTACATCAGCATCAATTACTTTAGCATCATCAATTAACTGTTTAAGTAATTCTTCTCTATTAATAGTTAGACCTATTTGTTCATTACTTTTATCTTGTAATTCTTTTTTGCTTTGTATATCCATTTCTTTTACTTGTATTTTAGCTTCATTAGCTTTATCTTGTAATAGAATTTTATTTAAACTTTCTATGGCTGATGCTGATGCCCCTATTAGTTTACTTAAAGCATCCACATCTCTTGAATCAGGGGCTGAAGTAATAAATTGCTTGACGTCTTCAACGTAATCTACACTACCTTTAATTAATTTACCAGAATATTGCAGTAAAAAATCTTCTAATTTTTCTTTATCTAGATTAAAATCTTGCTTTTCCAATTCTTTTTGAGCAACGTTAACACCTTTCAATTGTGAAAGTAAATCGTCAACAACAATATCTACATTATCATCCATCGTAAAAATATTTATTCAATCAGTTGAATAATTAAACTATTATAGTATAATAGAATATATGGAAGAGAAAGTTGTAATTAAATTTGTTAAGACGCATCCTGATGCTAAACTACCCACTAAAGCTCATAATGGTGATAATTGCTTTGATTTATATGCTACCGATAGCGTTACTATAAGACCAAGTAAATCAAACCCTGTTGGTAATGTAAAAATATCCAGCGGGGTAGTACCTGTAGGTATTACGGTAGCATATATAACTCCAGGTTACGGTTTTGTTATTAAACCTAAGTCAGGTCTTGGGTTTAAACATAATTTACAACCGCATTTAGGTGAAGTAGATAATGGTTATCGAGGAGATTGTGCAGTTAAGATGTACAATTTTAATGATAAAAAGTATGTATTTGAAAAAGGCGATAAAGTAGCTCAGATTAAGATTGAAAAAATTTATGATACAACTATTGAGTGGTCTGATAGTGTTGAAGAAGCTCAACGTGGAGATGCAGGTTTCGGTTCCTCAGGTAAGTAATGGGTAAAGGAGATAAATGGCGAAAGGGGCATAGTTTGAAGAAGTTCGGAGATGCTTACGACGGTATTAACTGGGGTGATAACAAAAAAGGGAACTCTGATATAATAAATTATGGGAAAAGTAACAAGACAAAAGATAACCGAAAGAAAAGTCGGTAATGCGAAGGTGAGAAAGACGGTAACGGTAACAGTTACGAAGCCATCAAAAAGAAAAAAATAATG
>Ga0181369_1000237_pt1 | contig 15925 bp, 16 predicted proteins | sample LowvirmetaG_8_FD_130088 | JGI IMG/M metagenome (GOLD analysis project Ga0181369, IMG submission 130088) | Marine viral communities from the Subarctic Pacific Ocean - Lowphox_04 viral metaG | ecosystem: Environmental > Aquatic > Marine > Oceanic | place: Subarctic Pacific Ocean | collected... | reverse complement strand
AGAACAAACAACAACATTTCCTGTAGCTTTATCGGATTTAAAAACTACTTTAGATGATTATGTTGGTTTAACTTGGCAACATGAAGAGTATGGCCAGTTTGAAATTACAGAAACAAACATACCTTGGATATTACAAAATGCTAAAACTTCTATGTATAATAACAGTAGATGTTATATTTACAATAAAGCATTTTATGAAGCTTACTTTAATCCAAAACATAATCCTGATGATCTAAGACCTCTTGCACCAAAACATGCTCAATTTGATTTAATTAGAAACTGGGCTGCTGTTAGAGGTATATATGAAAATGGTAATCGCCACACTCAATATGTTAAACTTCAAGAAGAGGCTGGAGAATTAGCAAAAGCCTTATTAAAAAACGATAGACCAGAAATAGTAGATGCTATTGGTGATATGGTTGTTGTGTTAACAAACCTAGCGTATCTTGAAGGTTTATTTATTGAAGATTGTATTGAATCAGCATATATGGAAATATGTCAAAGAAAAGGTAAAATGATTAATGGTACATTTGTAAAAGATGAAAATTAAAACAGAAGACAAAGTAGTTCAAGCTGTCTTAAGAAAGATGGATGAACGTAGTTTAATAGGCCAAAAAAAATATGGCGCTACAATGATGCAAGAAATTAAAGATGAAAAGAAAGATCTTAATAGATTTTTAGTTGATGTGCAAGAAGAATTAATGGATGCATTATTATATATTGAAGCAGCAAAAAGATGTTTACAAAACGAAGTTGAAGAGTGCTTGTTGAATCAATATGAAAACGTAGAGAATATAAAAGTAAATAATGAAGAAGTTCTTTAAAAAGAAATCAAAAAAGAAAGGACCAGTCAGAAGTAATAAAGTCAAACATGATGGTATTACTTTTGCATCTGGTCTAGAGGTTTATATGTATAAAGCTTTGAAAGAAGCTAATATAGTAGCTGAATACGAACCAACAAGTTATACTTTAATGGAAGGGTTTGATTTTGAAGGTGCATCATATGAAAGATGTTCAAACGGTAAAGGTGCTTACAAAAACAGAGGTTGTAAAAAGATTTTACCAATAACATATAAACCAGATTTTGTAGGTAGAGATTTTATAATTGAATGTAAAGGTAGAGCTAATGAATCTTTTCCACTTAGATGGAAATTATTTAAAGAGTGGATATCTTTACACTCACCTATGTTAATTTTATTTAAACCTCAAAATCAAGTCGAATGTGATCTTACAATAAGACATATTCAAGATATGAGAAAAAACCATAGAAAAAATGCAAAGAAAAAAACAAGTCTCTAAGCATTTAGCTAGGGTAAAATATAAAGAAAGAAAGATTGATACTTACATTAAATGGAGTATTAATCAAAGAGGTTTTTTAAAATGGAAAGATCTCGTTAGAATACATAAACAATACAATATTAAATGTTATGGGTAATTATACAGGTTGGGAGTTGTCAACTGGATTAGTAAATGGTTTTTTATTTGGATTCAGAACTTATCAATCAGAAGAAGAAAATAGTATAGACTATGTTTTATATTTGTTTATGGTAGATATTTGTTTAACATTTCATTACGATTAACAATGGCAAAAAGATTAGCAATATCACCATATATAAGAAAACATAAGAAAAAAAGACCTGGTGTCCACTCTAAAAACGCCTCGCGTGGACAAACTGGTTACAAGTATAAATATAGAGGCCAAGGAAGATAATGTCAATACCTTTATTTACAGAGAGAATACCTTACAAACCTTTTGAGTACCCTGAGTATTATACTGAAGGTTGGTTAAAACAAGCTCAAGCGTTTTGGTTACACACTGAAATACCTATGAGTGGTGATGTTAAAGACTGGAACGAAAAATTAACTCCAGAAGAAAAAAACTTAGTAGGTAATATACTATTAGGTTTTGCACAAACAGAATGTGCAGTGTCTGATTATTGGACACAAAAAGTCGTATCATGGTTTCCTAAACATGAGATACAGCAAATGGCTATGATATTCGGCTCACAAGAAACAATACACGCTGTAGCTTATAGTTATTTAAATGAAACACTTGGACTCGAAGATTATGAAGCGTTTTTACATGAACCAGCTACGGCTGCTCGTTTTGATAACCTTGTTGCATATGATGGCAAAGATCCAGTTGGTATCGGAAAGTCATTGGCTACTTTTTCAGCTTTCGCAGAAGGAGTTTCTTTATACTCTGCTTTTGCCGTGCTTTATAGCTTTCAGCTACGGAATCTACTTAAGGGTATCGGGCAGCAGATGAAATGGTCTGTAAGAGACGAATCATTACATAGTAAAATGGGTTGTCAGTTGTTTAGACATATGTGCTCACAGGTACCAGGATTAAAAGCTGAATGTGAACCGCATATATTTGAAGCGGCTTTAACAATGCACAATGCTGAGATGACTTACATTAGTAAGATATTTGAAATGGGTGATATAGAAGGTATAAGTGAATATGATCTTAAACATTTTATTAAGAAAAGAGTTGGTGATAAGTTAGCTGAGCTAGGTTATACATCAAAGAAATATAAACAATGGGACTTTACATTTTATGACCAAAAAGCAATTGATAAAATGGCTTGGTTTGATCATCTTACCGGGGGCCATACTCATACCGATTTTTTTGCTATTAGACCGACTGACTATAGTAAAGCAAATGAAGGAGAAGATTTTGAAGATGTTTGGTAATGAATAGACAGATACTTAAAATTATAGCAACAACTAAAAGACTGACGCCAGTTGAGAAAATGACTACTCGTATAGGATATATGGGTGCTGGTTTTCTCGTGGCTGCTCAGTGGACTATAGAACCTAGCTTATATATAGCTGGTTTTATTTGTATTATGATTCAAACAGCTGCTAGAAAACAATGGAACCTAGTAGCTTTAAATATAAATGGTCTAATCGCTTGGACAAAACATTTAATATCATGAAAGAAGATAAATTAATTTTAATGAAAAACAAAATTGATCAGCTAGGTAAAGTTGTTAATCAACTTATAGCAAAGCTAGCGCAAGTTGATCAAATGAGTAAAGGTACTTTAACAGCTTTTCAGTTACATATAGGTGAGAGTAAATGGAACGATTTAGTTGAAGATCTTAAAAAACTAGAAACAGAACCTGAAAAAAAGTTTGAAACAGATGTGGAATAAAAACTGGAAAAAAGGAGTTGATTACCCTGCTTGGGGAGACACAGATGTGTACAAAAAAACAATAGGTGGTGGATATATGTATAATGGTGAAACGCCTAAAGAAGCTTATAAGCGTGTTTGTTATCACGTTGCGAGACGTTTAGAGCGTCCAGAATTAGCTGAAACTTTTTTTGAATATATATGGAAGGGTTGGCTGTGTTTAGCATCTCCTGTGTTATCTAACACTGGTACAGATAGAGGTTTACCTATATCATGTTTCGGTGTAGATGTTGCAGATAGCATACACGACATTGGAACTAAAAATCTAGAAATGATGCTACTAGCAAAACATGGCGGCGGGGTTGGTATTGGCATTAATCAAATTCGTCCTGCCGGAGCTAATATAAAAGGTAATGGAACATCTGATGGAGTTGTGCCGTTTTGTAAAATTTACGACAGCACTATACTCGCAACAAATCAAGGATCTGTCCGTAGAGGAGCTGCAAGCGTTAACCTTAATATTGAACATCCCGACTTTGAAGAGTGGCTGGAAATACGAGAACCTAAAGGAGACGTTAATCGTCAATCGCTCAACCTACACCAGTGCGCTGTGGTCGGCGATAAGTTCATGCGAAGAGTTGAAAGCGGAGATAAAGCAGCTAGAAGACTATGGGGAAAATTATTACAAAAGCGTAAAGCAACTGGAGAACCTTATGTTTTATTTAAGGGAAATACAAACAAAAGTAATCCAAGAGCTTACAAAAAGCACGGTTTAAAAGTGCATATGACTAATATATGTAGTGAAATTACATTGCATACAGATGAGTCACACAGCTTTGTTTGCTGTTTATCATCGTTGAACTTAGCTAGATACGATGAATGGAAAGGAACAAACTTAATATATGATGCTATCTGGTTCTTAGATGGTGTTTTAGAAGAGTTTATACAAAAGTCAAAGGGTAAAGTTGGTTTTCATAATTCTGTGCGATCTGCTGAAAAAGGTAGAGCATTAGGGTTGGGAGTTCTTGGTTGGCATACATACCTACAAGAAAAAGGTTTACCTTTTGAAGGATTATTATCACAATATGAAACAAGAAAAATATTTAGTCAAATTAAAATCGAGTCTGAAAGAGCTTCAATGGCTCTGGCTGAAACTTTTGGAGAGCCTCTTTGGTGTGTCGGTACTGGTTTACGTAATACCCACTTACGCGCTATTGCTCCTACTGTCAGTAACTCTAAGCTTAGTGGAAATGTTAGCCCAGGTATTGAGCCGTGGGCAGCAAATGTTTTTACAGAGCAAAGTGCTAAAGGTACGTTTATTAGAAAAAACCCAACACTTAAAAAATTATTACGTAAAAATAAAATCGACAATGAAAAAATATGGAATCAAATACTAAAAGACGGAGGATCTATACAGGGAATAAAAGCATTAGACAAAATTACATACGGACCTCACGACATACCAGTCAAAGAAATTTTCAAAACTTTCAAAGAAATTAATCAACTAGAATTAGTTAATCAAGCTGGTATAAGACAACAGTATATTGATCAAAGTGTGAGTTTAAACTTAGCTTTTCCTAGCACCGCAACACCTAAGTGGATAAACAAAGTACATTTTGAAGCTTGGAAAAAAGGTATTAAAACTTTATATTATACTAGAACTGAGTCTGTATTACGTGGAGATATTGCTGATCAAGCTATGGACGAATCTTGTATTAGCTGCGATGGGTAATAAAAAAGGGGAGCGTAATGCTCCCCTTGGTTACAGGAATTTTTGGGTATGGTGCCCATTTTTTTTTATTCCTATCTTGATTCAAACAAAACAGTGTTTATTCTATTTTGTATTTCTTGTTTAGATATTGTAATTTTAAAACTTAAATCAGCTTTCCATTGACCTCTTGGTTTTCCATATTTATCAAGCAGTATAATTACAGGCACAGATGTTATACCTTTCTTAATAGATGCTTTTTGATCTTCTAAAAAAGCATTTTGCACTTTCGCATTACTAATACCCCTTAAATCATAATCATTTTGAGTATTCCATTTTGCATTTATATGTAATAATGTTAAATCTTGCGCGGTAACACTAGCTACCACAAATAATAATAAAATTGTAATTAAATTTTTCATCTTTTATAAACTTTATCTTCTAGTTCTTTAATTGATTCTTTGTTGTCTAAAATATCTTCCTTTAATCCTTCTGTGGATTTTTCTATTTGTAATATGGTAGAACGTATCAACTCGTCTTTAAGTTGAAACTCCATTTGTTTTACAAATTCTTCAGGGTTTGCCTGATTCTGTAAGTCTTTTATATCTCCTTGTAAAGTAAACCACATGCTTGCTAAAGCCAGTGATCCACCTACAATCATGCCTATAGTTTTTAAGTCTAATGTTAATTCAGTTGTTTCGTCTACTTTCATTTTTCTTTATTTAGTTTTTTAATTTTTAACCATGTGTATATTATAGTAGATAAAAGTAAAATTATTTTTAACCACATTTCTAGATTAGTAAAGCTTATCATCAATGTAGCAGAGTTAATCGCGTATAGTTTCATATCGGTAAAATCCATTTTATTTTCTTACTTTTAATAAAAATTCACCTGAAGGCTTTTTGTCTGGGTTATCTCTAGGTACAATTTTATTACTGTTATTGTTATTTGAATTGTTATTGCTGCTTCTAGTAGATCCTTGACTATAGTTATAATTATAATAAGTATTATGATAAGGTTTATACCAACTGCTATATCCATATCCAGAACTATAATTTATAATTCTATAATTTATAGGTCTTATAACATCTATAGGTATTCTTAACGTATCACCTTCTTGTGTAACAGCTAAAACGTGTGTTATTTGTATTTGTGGTCTTTTTTGTATTGAGCAACTACTTGCAATAGCAATAAGTGCAAAAAGGGCAATTTTCCATAGTTTCATTATTTAGTATTTATTTCTATTATTTTATCTATTCTATCTGATTCTAATCTTAAGCTCCTGATCATAGCTTTACTAACTCCTAAAGAAATTAAACTGTCTACTTGTTGTTTTTTAGTTAAAGCTTGAATTTGATCTCTTCTTTTTAGGTTATTTATTTCCTTAGGTGTTAAACCTTCAAATCTCTTTTCTTCTTCTAATCTTTTCTTTTCTTCTCTTTCTCTTTGTAATTTATCTTTTCTTTCTTGTTTTTTCCTTTCTTTAACTTCAACTTTAATTTGATCTTCTTCTTCATTTGGCACACCTATATCCCATGTTCTCCACCCTAAAGCTAAAGCAATCCTTTCTAATGATGAATTTCTTTGATCAGTCATTTCAACTAAAGCATCTATTTCAGCTATAGCTCTTTCTAAAGGTACATTTAATAATGCTTCTGCTGTTGATCCTAAAACTCTATACGAAGGGCTCAAGTTTAATCTACCATCTCTAGTTATTTCCCAGCCTCTTTCTTCTATAACATCTTTTTCAAACTCCCTAGTTTTTAAAGCATTGTTTAATTTTCTAAGTTTAGAGCCTATTACTGGTGATAAATTAGCGGCTTCTAGTATTATATCTGCATTATCTTTTGCAAAAGGATCTTTTTGTTCGTTTTCATAAAACTTAATAACTGTATTTTTAAGTGTAGCAGCTATAGCCCCATAAACACCAGTACCTCTTAATATAGTATCTGTCATATTATTAGCTATTCTAAGTTCTTTCTTTCTTTTTCTTTGTTCTTTAGTCAACTCTTCTTCATCATCCTCTCCGCCAAATCCTGGTATAACAGCAAATAGTGCATTTTGTAAAGCAGCAAATATAAAGTTTTGTACAGCACCATAATATATTATTTTACTTATATATGTTGCATCACTTTGTGCTTGAGTTAGTCCTGGTATTCTTCTTCTATTAATTAAATCTTGCCCGGCTCTTTTCATTAATCTTGTATACTGCATTGGAGTATTTTGAAAGTTTAATGTAAATCTACCTAATGGGCTTGCTTGCTGTTCTGATATCATTGCTGGATCTGCAGACTGCTGGGATTCTTCTGATATTCTTGAAAAATCTTGCCAAGCTTTTTTCTCTGCAGCTTGTTGATTCATACCTTGTTTTAAATATGTATTAATTCTATTTCTATAAAAAGTTGCACCACCAGAAGCAATAGCAAAACTATCCGCTAATTGAGTAGGGGTAAAACCTATTTTTAATAAATATGATAAAACAGCTTCAGCTTTATTAGTAGCGCCTCTTGCTGCATCTGCGATTTCAGCTTCATTTATATCACCTTTTAATCCTGCTCTTCTTTCTTTTAACTTAGGTGAATTAAATATAAAAGCAAAATCAGACCAATATTGTTTTTGATTTGCAAAAGCTATAGCGGCTTTTAATGGATTATTATCACTCCAGTTTATAAAGTTTACAGAAGATATAGTTTGTAATAAAGCAGATTTTCTGTTAAAAAACATTATAGCACCTACAGATCTATTAACCCAATTATTAAATGTATTAGTTAATCTATTTGTACCAGCAGGTCTATTTGTACCGTTTTTCATACGATAAATTGTATCTTCTAATGCTTCTCTTACATTTTTTCCGTATGCAGCTTCTATTTTATTTAAATTTTGTTTGCTAAATATTTCATTAACATTTTGCATAAAGCCAGAATTTTCTAAAAACTTTTTTCTACCTTCCCCGGATGTAAATCGATGTATATCTGATTGTATTGTTTGTACATCAAAACCACCGGTAGGTTTTAACCATTTATCTTGTTTAGATATTAACTGTAATCCTTGTACAAATGCTACTAATTCAGGATTATTTTTAACAGTATCAACTAGTAATTTAGCGTCTCTTTTAGATAAACCAGCTTCCGTTAGATCATAACCAGATTGAGTCATTAAATATGCTCTGATAGCATGATCATATGTAAATTGAGTTTTACCTTTTGTAGGTATTTTTTGACCAAGTTTTTTTCTAACGTCAGGACTATTTTTTAATAATGTAGCATAATCATTTTTTAATGCTCTTCTAAATCTTTCTATTTGAGCTATAGCTTGCCAATAAGGTTTTAATAAATTTTTATCAAAAAATTGAAAATGTCTTTCCCCGGCTTTACCCTTGCCTAAAAAGTTATATAATAACCCTTTAAAGTCTTCAGCACCAGGTGGTATAAAAAATCTAAATCTACCTTTTGTTCTACCTGCTCTTCTAGCACCTATATCAGAATATCTTGCTTCAGATTTAATACCTTTAGTTTCTTGTATTATATCATTAAATCCTTTATCTAAATTTTTAGGTTGACTATCTTTTATTTTGTTTATAGCTTTTTTACCTTTAGAGCTTTCTGAAAAAACTAAACCATCTTCTAATACTTCATTTGCTTTTGTAATTGCGTTTTGTATAGGGGGTGATGATTCAGAAAAAACAAACATATTTTTTAATGTATCAAAATTATCTAAACTATAATTAGATTTTTTAATATCAAAAGTTTTACCTTTTATTTCTTGTGGTATAACTCTATATGTTAATCTATATTGACCAGCGTTAGGCCCTGTTTTAATTCCTACAGGAATAGGTCTTATGTAAGCGTTTAGCGGTTGCTTACTAATATCAGGTAAATTAAATCTATTATTTTTACCCATGTTAAACAAACCTAAACCCTGAAGTTGTATATCATGCACTGGATCACCTTTAGCATCATAGACTTGCCCAATATTTCCAAATTTTAATCCTAAACTACCTGTTTTATCATTAAAGCTTATTAATTTTAAACCGCCAGCTTTTGAAATTTTTTCATAAACATCTCTAGGAATAGGATCATTAAGACTATTAATTGTTACACCATATTTAGCGGCTAGTTTTTGAAAACCTTTAAAGTTTAAGCTTTCTATTTTTTTAATAACTTTTTTAGGTAAACCTGTTTTTTTCTTAATATTAATTTTTCCAGTATTAAAATCAACTTCGTTAATAGTCCAACTACTATATTGAGCTCCTTTTAATTTTACTTCTACATTCCAAGCTATTCCGTTAACTTCTGATTTAAAATCTGCATCTTTAGTGCTTTTAGGAGGTGTTATACTTACTACTTTAAATTCAGGTATTACTTTAGAAACATCTATTGCTACAGCTATATTTTTAGCTTCATAAATAGTACCTTTAACTCCTTTTGCAGCAAGTCTTAAAACTTCATTTATAAATTCGGGAGTTCCAGGTACGCCTTCAGCTTGATCGTAAGCTTCTTGTAAAGCGTTTTCCACTATAGGTATGGCATCTTCTCTACTTAATTCAGCATCTTTTGTCATACTAAATACTAAATCACTTTTACCTCTGTCTAAGTTTGCTACAGTTTGTGCTGAAATATCAGGCTGTCTAGCTATTGCTCTATTAGTCATTTGCTCTGCAATACCTTTAACTAAACCTTTCATAACTTGAGATTTATCATCTCTTGGTTTATAGTTAGGATCTACCTTACCGTCTTTAATTCCTATAGCTTGTTCGTATACTTTATTGTCAAACTTTTTAGGTGTTCTTACTTTATTGTTACCAACTCTTTTAGGTGGGTTAAAAAATGTGTTTAATATATTTCTACCTAATTTTAAAGTTTCACCACCTATTTTAACAGGTTTACCACCTTTCTTTTTAGAAGCTACTTCTTGAACATCTTTATTTGCTTTACTTAAAACTACATTTTTAACAAATGTTCTTGCTTGTAGTAAAGCTTTTTGTACTTTTAATGATTCTGATTTACCTAAATTATCTTTAGGATTAGATATTTTGTTTGCTGGTATATCTAATGCTTTAGCTAAAATATTATAAGGTGTAATAGACTGTAATTGAGTAACTGTTAAATTAGGATCGTTTAAGTTTATACCTTTATTTTTTGCATTTTCAATAACAGCATCTGTAAATTCTTTTTCAAAAGCTTTTGTATCTATAGAAGGATTTATTCTATTAGCAAAGCTCATTACATCTATAGTAGGCGTAATCTCTGGTTTAACAGTTGATGTTTCTTCAGTTGTTTGTTGCTGTTCTGCTTTTCTTAATGTTGCTTCGTCACTTAAACTTTTATCATCTCTTTGTTTAGCACCTAAATCTTTAGCCAAACTATTTAATCTTTGCATACCAGTATTAGCCATGTATGCATCAAAGGTAACTTGTTTACCTGTGTTTTTAGATACTTCTTTCCTATAATTATTTGCTATTTCAAATAAAAGATTCTGTGCACTGTCTTTATAAAGTTTTCTAGGTACGATGTTTTGATTAGACGCACTCATTCTAGACCAAAATTTACTAACTGCTCTTGATGAAATTTTATTCACCATATCGTTTACTTGTTTTTCAGATACTTCTAATCCTTTTTTATTTAGGTTTTGTACAATATTTTTTGGGTTTATAGATTTTGAAAAAGCAAGTTTACCTGTTTCAATATTTAATCCTGCGGTTTCAACCTCTCCTTCAAACGCAGCAAATTTTTCTTGTAATGCAAGTTGTATGTTTTCTTTGTTTATTCCTTTCGCATTTTTAAGCTTTTCTCTTAATTCATTTGCTGTATTTTGAGTTTCTAATTCATCAACCTTTTTTATTTGCAATTCAATTTCTTCTTTTCTTCTTTGCCTAAGTATTGCATTGCCCGGCCCCATATCTTCATTTTCCTGTATCATAGCGTTTAGCTTTGCTATACCTTTTAATTTATCTGATTCTAATTGTATATTAAATTCAGATACAGGGGCTTTAGGTGTTGAATCTCTGCCCTCACCTGTTGAATAAGCAACACCCGTTTTAGGATCTACAGTTGGCGCAACATCTTTAACTGCACTAACTATATCTTGACTTATTTTTCCTTTCTGTACGCTTTTAGTATAATCTTTTAAAAAATTATATACATCTTTACCGGTATTAAATTTTATTTTACTAAAACCAAATTTTCTTAATATAGGTGTTATTATATTACCAATTTTAGTAAATATACTTTCTTCAAATTTAATTTCATTTTTTAATACTCCATCTGAAAATTGAGTTAATACTTCATCTGGATTTTTCTGTAAATATTCTGGACTATAATTTTCTAACTTTTGATCTAATATAGCATTTTGCTCTGGTGATAATTGTTTTCTAAAATCCTGCACAACAGTTTGAGCTTGTTGTAAACCTTCTGGTGTTGTTGTATTTAAGGTTTGATTTAATATGCCGTGTAAAACTTCGTGACTACCAACTGTTACCGCTTCTGTTTTAGCTGCAACTTCTGGGTTTATAACAATTTCACCTGTAGATTTATTAAAAAACCCATCTTTATTCGCTAGTTCAGGTCCAAATTGTTTAGTTATTTGAGCAGTACTTAAGCTTTGTATCTCTGGTAAATTTAATTTTTGCGCTGTAGCTTCAGCAAAAGTTAAATCACTATCTAATCTTTGTTGTATGGCTGGAGCCATTATCTCGTTTCTTTGTTTTTGTATAATACCATTTTCAGTTTCTAACTCTATTATTTGATCTTTAGCAGCTTTAGTGTTTTTTAAAGATGGATCACTTTTAAACTGATTTATTAGTCTAGTGTTTTGAACTTCTTGTTGGTATAAACTTACTAAATTATCTTGCTGAGGTTTAGTTAAATAATCTATAGCTAAAGATTGATTAACTCTAATTTCAGCATTTGATTTTACTAAATCAGTAATTTTAGACTCTATTATATTTTTGCTTTTAGAATCTAAATTATTCTGTAATTGTTGAGAAAGTTGAATAATTTGTTTTGCGTTGTCATTAAACTTACTATTTAAATCTTGAGTTCTAAATGGAGCCGAAACTAAATTTGCAACGTATGGAGACTTGTAAACTAAACCACTCATAAAAACCCCTGACGCAAAAGACTCTTTTACCCCATCATATATATCAACGTCTTCTTTTCCAGCTATAAATTTGTCTGCTAAATTACCTACAACTTGTGATATAACTTCTGTTGCACCTTCTTCTATTGGATCATAAATACCAGCTTTTAAAGATCTTATATTAAAAAAATTATCTTTTAATTGTCTTATTACACCGCTTTTAGCTCTTTTTGTAGCCTGTATACCTAGTTTAACTCTTTTTAATTGGCCTAATGTTACTTTTTCTGAAAGACCTTCCGCGGCTCCTGTAAGAATAGAAGTAGTATATATTTGAAATGGAGAATAATTTTCCATGCCTAAATCTATTTCTTTTTGCATTTCTTTAAATTTACTTCCAGCTGAAGAAGCACTAATAACATAAAGAGATGCAGCTGGTGCAACTATCATTAAAGCTGTTTGTGCTCCTTGTGTTGCAATAGTATCTACACCCCACTCCATCCAATCTTCAAGAGTTTTATTATCTGCAAAATTTTGAGGAGCAGCTAAACTACCTGTTATGTTATTTTTCCAAGCATCATAATCTTTTAAAGCAAGATCTCTTTTATTTTTATTTAATTGAGCAAGACCTACAGCCCAATCTGGCATGTTTTCTTTGTTTGATAAAATTTGATTTTGTAGTAAAGTTTTAGGGTTAAACCTGTTTACTAACTCCTCTAAATTTACACCTAGATCTGTAAGGCCTACTAATGTTTTACCACCTAAATTAGGCATCCAATTAAAATTTCTACCTATTTGATCTGCAAATTTACTTAACTGCTCATCGTCTTCAATTAAAACTTTATATTGTTCATTTACCCTATCATATTGTCTTAAATTATTATTAAGCTCTTTGTTTAATGCTAAAGCTTTGTTATATGCTTGTAATCTTTTATTAGGATCTGTATATTCTTTGTCTAATAAGTTTTTTAATTTATTGTTAATATCTGTTATTGTAGATTCTAAATCAGCAGATCTTGCTAGTAAAACTTTTGATTGAGTATCTAATGTGCTTTTAGCTATTTTAGATATTTCAGCAAGCTTGTTTTGTTCATCACCCTTTGCAAATTTAAATATATTTCTTTTACCATCTAAATCTTCAATATACTCTTCAAGTTCTCTATTAAATTCATCAGATTTTTTATCATCAATATATAATTGTTTTGCGGCTTTTAATATTTCTGTTTGAGTAGGTTCTTTTATACCTCTATTAATTAATTCGTTTTTAGCTCGTTTTTTATAATCTAAAACAGTTGTAATTTTTTGCTGAGTTGGTTCATCTAGAATTTTATCTTTTAAATCCTTTTTGTTTCTTCCATAGGCTTCCGCTCCAAAACTAAATAAAAATTCTTTTAAACCCCCAATATCAAAACCAATATTTGCACCTTTCTTACCTATTAAATCAAACTGTTCTTGCGTAATTAAGTTGTCTGGGTTTAAATTAGGTTGTATAATTTCACCGTCAACTTCTTGTCCAAACATTAAACCAGCTTCTTGATTTAATTTAATTTGCTCTTCTTCGTTATAACCTAAATTGTTATTTGTAATAACGTTCATTATTTCATCAAACTCGTCGTAGCTATCTCCATATAAAGCTTTTCTGTCTACTTTATAATCTTCTTTTTCATATTTTTCAAATTGCTCTATCTCAGGTTGTTCTTGTTGTTGAACAATAGATTTTGTTTTAACAGGTTCAAAATAATTTGCTTCAAAACCAAAAGCTCCTTGATTTGGATTTATTAACGACACTTTTCCAAAAACAGATGAGTCTTCTATTTTTGTAGCGCCTAGATTTTTACTTAAAAAATCTTGTACTCTGTCATCAGGAATATTATACGTTTTACCGTTTATAAAATAACGAGGCATATATTAAATTTTAGTTTTCAGCAAATTCTGCAAATTCGTCTACTTGTTCTTCAACAATTTCTTCTTGTGGTTGTTCTACGTTTTTAGGTTTTGGATTACCTAAGGGAAATTCTACACCTATTTGTGTTTCTAAATACCATTTTTTATAATCTTCTTGAAACTTTAACTGTTGTTTATCTGTCAAAGCTTTATAAGGATTTAAATAAAAATCTGTAACAGTAGCTAACATGTTATTATTAAAAGAAGTTACTTGATCAAAACTTCTAGATTCTTCTAAAAGACCTGAAGTTATTTTATCCATTTCAGTATTAAACTGTAAACTATCACCAATAGCTTCTTTATCTATTATATAAAAATCTTGAACTAAATTATTTCCTATATCTTTAGTATTTATTTCTAGACTTCCGTCTTTTTTCTTTTTTCTATATGTTTCAGTAACACCACCTGTTAAAGCTTGATTAGCTTCATCAGAACCTTGTTGTTCCACTTCAAATATTTCTGGACTAGAAAATTTAAAATTTTCATTTTGTTCTAATGTATTAGGTATACTTAAAAACATTTCTTGATCTTCAGATAATTCATTTAATTTATTAATAAATATTCTTTCTACAAATCCACCATCTTTTTCGTGTATTTCAAAAGCTAATTTATTTAAATCATTATCAACCATTTTAACTTCTACTTCTCCAGCAAGATCACCGTTTAATATATTTAAAGCTAAAAACCTGCTTACGGGTGTTCCTATTAAATCTAAACCACCCATTAAACCTGCATTTTGCATCATTTCGTTCCAAACTTCAGTGTTACTAGCTAGGTTTTCTAAGCCTGTTTTTATAATTTGTACACTACCTAATATTTTATCAACTACTTTTCTATCTGCAACCGGATTATCACTAGTTCCATTTTGTAAATTTAATTGTAATTCTGAATATAATTTTACTAAAGGATTAAATAAATCAGCAAAATCAATAGGTTGAACTTTACTATTGCTTTCACCCAAATCAAAAGCTAGTCTAGACTGTGATTCAGATATAGCAAACTTTATTTGCTCATTAAGTTTTTTGTTTTCTAATAGTTTTTCTTTTAATGCCATCTTATTAAATTATTTTCCCTGCTTTTCTATCTGCTGCGTATTGTGCTGAACCACCTTTATAAAATCCACCAGCGCTAGCTATATCACCTACAGCACCAAACGCACCTGTAATTGCACCTGTTATCGCTTGTGTACCTCGGTTGTATGCTGCAGTTTCTCTTTGTTGAGCACCTGAAATTTGCCCTCTTGTATATTGTATTTTGCTATCTTGACGTCTTTCTTGTGCGTTAAACGCGAATGATCTACCTTGTGCATCAGCTTGTTGCATTCTTTGTCCTTCACCGATTTGCACTCCTTGTACTCTAATACCTTCTTGCATTTGCATTTGTTCCAACTGAGCTTGTCCTTGAGCTCTAAGTTTTTCATTTTGAGCTTCTTGATTTTCAATACTTGCAGCAACACCTTTTTTACTTTGTAATGCGGCTTGTGCTAAAGCAGTTGCACCACCAGCACTTGCGCCTGTAGCTCTTAAAGTATCTAATGTATTTGCTAAAGCAATATCAGTTTGTTCCATTTGTATTTCTGCTCCTTTGGTAGCAACACCTAAATTAGCATAGGGATTACTTAGCTTACCACTTAAATCTTTAGCTAAGCTACTTAAATCTTTAAAATTATCATATGGATTGATTATTTTTTGTCTACTTTTTTCTAAGCTATTTAATTGGCCCCTTAATCTTCTTTTTTCTCTAGCCGCAGCTCTTCGTTGTCTTTTTGCTCTAGCGGCTCCAAATATTCCACCTACAATTTTACCAACACCACCAATAATAGCACCTGCCACTAAAGGTGCGATACCCATGTTTACACCCTCAGGCGCGGCAAATAAAAGCTCGTATAATATATTTAAAATTTCTTCCATGTTAATTAATATGATGATTCTACAGTCTCTGATGATACTGCAAATAATTCTCTTTTTTGATTTATAGAATTATCTAGTGAAAATTCTATTGTGTTAAAAAATCCTTTAACACCCGTAATGTTGTTGCCAAATACAACTTCACCTGCTGTT
>Ga0181369_1000236_pt1 | contig 15958 bp, 39 predicted proteins | sample LowvirmetaG_8_FD_130088 | JGI IMG/M metagenome (GOLD analysis project Ga0181369, IMG submission 130088) | Marine viral communities from the Subarctic Pacific Ocean - Lowphox_04 viral metaG | ecosystem: Environmental > Aquatic > Marine > Oceanic | place: Subarctic Pacific Ocean | collected... | reverse complement strand
CTATTGCTCAATTAGAAAAAGCAGCAAAGTCCAAGGGAGAAAAAGGTAGATTAGCTAGATGGCAATTAAACATGAGACGAGGCAAAAAATGATATTATCAAAAAATAAATTTAATAAAGTTGCAACATATGATAAAAAAACATATGATATTAATGTGTTATTAGATACCGAGAGTGTTAATTTATTTGATCAAAATGGATATCATTTAACTAGAGTAGAACAATCATTTTTAGAACCAAATGGTTATAGAGCAATAGAAAGACGACATGAAGACTGTTTGCGTTATGATTGGCTAATATGGGATAAAAGAGATGGAGCTCATATAAATCATTCAGACCTATTTGAAAGAAAAGGATTTTCAGGAGAAGCATTAGAACAACTTCATAAATATGCAAAAAGAAATCCAATGTTATATAAATTGATTAAAATGAAACCTAAGTGGGGAATTGATATATCAATTGATTACGTATCACCAGATGCAGTATTTGAAGTATTTCATTATGAATGGGATTCATTTGAATATGATGCAGTACAAGAAAAGAAATATGAAATTGAACAATTTGTAATGTCTAAGGATTGGGATGATGTAGCTAAAACATTATGGGATAAAAAAGACGAATGGTATGATTTAGACTTTTTTGAACAAACCAATTGGAGAACTAATTATTTTAATTTAGATCCAGAAAAATTTAAGAACGTTATTTGGAGTAACTGATATTTATATAAAATGAATAAGCTAAAAAACATATTAAGAGACACTATATTAGAATCAAAAGATGGTTATAACACTCCAGCTGCAATTGCTAAAGAAAAGTCAATCGGTAAGAAAAAAGTTAAACCAGAAGATTCAATAACAGATTTAGATTTAAATACATTGAATCGAAATCAAACTATTAAAGAGTATAGTTATGGTCCTTTAAATCCAGACGATGAAAAAGGATCAAAAGAATTTTGGGAAAATAAAGCAGAGTTATGGAACACAACAGTAGAAGCAGCCAAAGAATCTAGATGTTCTAATTGCGGAGCTTTTGATCAAAAAAAATCAACATTGTCTAAAATAGAAAAAGCTATTGGGGATGATGGTAAAACAGTTGTTAAAAATGCCAATATTGGATTTTGTGAATTCTTTTGGTTTAAATGTGCTGGAGCAAGAAGTTGCGATGCATGGGTTGGTGGAGGACCTATAAAATGAAATCTAGAGGTTTAGGTGACGATATAAAAAAAATTACAGCAGCTACTAAATTAGATAAATTAGCAGAACGTATAGCAGAATTAACAACAGGTGATTGTGGCTGTAAAAAACGACAAGACAAACTAAATAAAATGTTCCCATACAAAAGGAGTAAAAAATGATAGAAGAAGATTGTGGTTGCGGAGGATATAAAGAGAAACCAACTCATATGGCTCCTAGAGAAAAACAAAAAGCTTTGTTAATTAAATTAATGGCTGAAAGAATTCAAAAAGTTGGAGATGAATATGTTGTTTATCCAAAAGATAAAGGTAAACGATTAGGAACCCATCCAACTAAAAAAGCTGCATTAAAACAATTAGCAGCAATAGAGCTTAATAAATGATAAAACTTAAAGCTATATTAAACGAGCAATCAAATAATTTCAAAGTTGGTAAAAATTTACGTGGAAGTCAATGGATATTTGACTTTATTAAATATGAAGAAGGTCGACCAGACAAAAAAAGTGAGCCGGCATTAAAATCATATAAGAAACCTGGAGATCGTTGGACAATTGGATATGGCCATACTAAAGGAGTTACTCCTAATATGACTATTACAAAACAAGAAGCATTAAAATTTATGTATGAAGACTTAACAGATGCAGCAAATTGTGTTAGGCGTATGTTTACAAGATGGGATGCTCAAAATTTAGATGTCTTAGTAACACAAGAAATGTTTGATGTGTTAATTTCATTAGTATTTAATTCTGGTTGTGAAGGTATGTTAAAATCAGATTTTATACAATTGGTTAAACAAAAAAAATATAAAGAAGCTGGCAAAGGTATATTATCATTTCGAAAAAATAAACCAGGATTTTCCGGACTAACTCCTAGACGTCAAAAAGAAAGCAACCATTTTTTAACAAATCTATAGGTTGTATATTTCCCAAAAAATTATTATAATATTTATATGAGTGGTGATAATTACTTTACTAAGTTAATGATATCTGCAATCGATGAAATGAAAACAAATAATATAGATTGGCCAATACATTGGAAATCTGCAGAAAAAAATAAATTTCTAGATGATATATTAGTTTGGTTAGAAAAAGAGCAATTATATGAACATTGTCAAATTATACTAGATGCCAAAAAAAAGATCAAAAAAATATAAAATAATAGTTTTAAATGATTCTGTTAATACAACTCAACATGTACAACGAGTGTTACAAGAAATTTGTGGCCATAATCATTATCAAGCTATACAATGCACTCAAATTATTCACAATAACAATGAATGCCAAGTATATATGGGTAAAGAAGATCAATGCACATACATATTAAAAGAATTAGAAAAACAAGGCTTATCAACAAAAATGATAAAATGAAACTTTTAGATAAAATACGAACAGGATTGTTTCACGCTTCATATCATAGAAATTTACGATATGCAGAAGAACAAAAAGAAAAAAAAGATATTAATAAATTTAAAAAATATATCTACCGAGCTGAAAATGCTTGGAGACGTTTAGTACAAATACAAGAAAAATACAAAAAATGAGTAAAAAAGCAACAATAGGAGCTTCTCCTAAAGATAGATCCATGGATATAATGGATAAATTTATTAAGAAGCAAGAAAGAAAAAATCGTCATAAAGAAGCACTACCAGGTAGGAGAAAATCTAAAGATGTTCCTATGGATTTATGGCCATTAAAAGATCAATTAGAGTATTGGGAGAATATAACAGATGGTCAAAAATTTGATAGGAAGTATGGAAGTTATATTGATTGGATGGATACATTAAAAGAATTAACCGGATATCCAGATTCATCATTTATAGATATGATAGCACCAGCTAAAAATAAAGAAAGAATGCGTGAATTATTTGATCAAAAAGTATTACCAAAACAAGCACAACAAACGTTACAAAAAGAAGGTATTTTGTGGGTGTAGACTATAAATATGTATATGGTCGTGGTAGATCTGCTTTGAATTTATCAGAGTCAGAAATTAGGTATGCTATGGAGAATACCAAGTCTAATTCTGAAGCTGCTAGATTTTTAAATGTATCATTTACTACATATAAAAAATATGCAAAACAATTTATAGATTCTAAATCAGATAAAACGTTATGGGAGTTACACAAAAATCAAGCTGGTAAAGGTATACGTAAAGACATTGTACAAGCTACAGCAGGTCCATATTCAATTGATAAATTATTACAAGGAGAATATCCAAATTATCCTGTATGGAAATTAAGAAATAGAATATTAGCATTAGGTATACTTCCAGAAAAATGTTCTAGTTGTGGATATGAAGAAAGAAGAATAACAGATGATACTACTCCATTACTATTAGATTTCAAAGATGGCGACTCAACAAATCATCGAATAGAAAATTTACAGCTATTGTGTTTAAATTGTTATTATATGCAAACAGGTAATCCATATAATAAAGACAAAGAGAAATATTGGAACTATAATTTATTAGAATAATATTTATATTAAATGCACGAGACAATAGAAATATCAGGAAAATATAGAAATTTGGTAACACAAATGTCTCGTTTAATTTTAGAACAAATTAAAGTATCTAAACACAAACGATTAAGTTATGAAGTAGTAATGTTCAAAGAGATTGTTAACAAAAATATTCCACTACATTTTTATTTAGGTTTGCAAACAAAATATTCAACTAACCTTTATGTTACAGGCGACGCATATAATCCTACAGAACCTGTAAGTGATCAAATACCTTACATAGAAGTTTCAATTGGAACTACCGGAGAAAAAAAACATTTAAGTCATATTGCATTACGATTGTCTAACACATTAAGACATGAAATAGAACATATTACACAAAGTGGATTAAATACATTACCAGGAAAGTATTTACCAGACGATCAATTATTAAGAGAAACAGCAACTACAACTCAATATCATTTGCTAGACAAAGAAATACCAGCAATGCTACATGGATTGTACACTCAAGCAAAAAAAGAACGAAAATCATTTTTAGACAAAGTTCATGAATATTTAGATGAAACATATTTATTAGAAAGTGATATGGAATCGATTAGATCCATATGGATAAACAAAGCAAAAGAATTAAATTTAGTTAAATAATTATGATTAGACTTAAAGATATATTATCAGAAGATTTTGTTAACTTTACCAATGAACTACATGGTGTCGAAGAAGATTTAAGACGATGGGCAAAAGAAAAATGGACAGATCAAAATGGAAATCCTTGTGGTAGCTCAAAGTCCAAAGGCGTAGTTAAATGTAGACCTTCTAAAAAAGTGTCTAAAAAGAGTCCAAAGACTTGGAGTCAAGTTGATAAGAAAAAAGAAGTTGCTAAAAAGCGTAGAGTAGGAATGGGTAAGCGAACAAAGAAAGCTGAAGTTGTAACTCCTATAGAAGAAAAAAAGAAAAAAGCTAAACGTGATGCATGTTATCATAAAGTAAAAGGTCGTTATGATGTTTGGCCATCTGCAAGAGCATCTCAAGCATTAGTTAAATGCAGAAAAGTTGGAGCTAAGAATTGGGGTAAAACTACTACCAAAAAATAAAGGAACAAATGGAAGAAAAAACAATTTGTAAAGAATGTTCATTAGCATTAATGGAAGATATTAAAAATGGAAGATTAGCATTAGACGAAGCTGAGTATAGAGGTAGAAAAGTCAAACTTGGAAAACCAATGCGTGGAGATGTTAAGAAATTTAAAGTATATGTTAAAAATCCAAAAGGTAATGTAGTTAAAGTTAATTTTGGTCATGGTGGTACTTCTGCAAAGAAAGCAGGACAAAAAACTATGAGAATTAGAAAGTCAAATCCTAAAGCTAGAAAAAGTTTCAGAGCCAGACATAATTGTGATAATCCAGGCCCAAGACATAAAGCTAGATATTGGTCGTGTAGAAAATGGTAAATGAAACTCAAAGATCTAATAACCAAACCAGATCAGCCAGCTGAATATATTGATACTCCAGATGGACAAGTTAAAATATGTCAAAAAGGGCCGTTACCAAAAACAGACTTCGTAGTAGGACCATACACAGACGCCAAAGCATCAGATAAAATTCCAGGTTGGGATAAAGCAAAATATTACAAAGAGTATATAACAAGGCTATTGCCAGAATCAATGATAAAAAAGGTACCATAATGACAAATTCAGATATAGTAGAAGAAATATTATTTAAATCACATTCATTACAAATACAACAAGAAGTAATGGGTTATGCAGAAACATTAATGATAGATGATCCTAAATTAGATAAAGCTACAGCATATGACAAAGCTTTCACCGAAATATCTGAACATGGATCCTGATGAAGAAGAGTATACTGACTTTGAGTACGGAGATGTATTTGAATATTAATTATTAATACGGTTGGATTTTATATCTTTATTTCTTATTATATAGAAAAAATATAAGATATGAAAGAAATAGAAGTTTATGGATCCGTTACCACAGAAGACGGTGAGTTTATCAAAGTAGTTAGTACCGATGGTAATGACATTACAGATCTATTCAGAGATGATATGATCAAGATAGCATATGAAAATGGTGAAGCATTAAAATATAATGAAGAAACCGGTAGAGCAAAAAGAATCGATCCAGATCAATTGCCTAATCCAATTCCCAAGAAAAAAGAAGTAGTAAAGGATCAAGATCCAGTATTAGCATTTATTAGTAATTCTCCTTCAATTAAGCCAGATCATTTAGAAATTACAGATATCAAATGGAAGTATCTAATTAGGTCAGCAGTTAGAGGTAAGAACATAATGATGGTTGGACCTGCGGGGTCTGGTAAGACAGAAGCAGCAAAGGCATTGCCTTCTGCAACCGATAGACCATTCTTTTATTTTAACTTAGGTGCTACGCAAGATCCTAGATCAACATTGATTGGTAATACGCATTTTAAGAACAATGAGACGCTGTTTGATGAATCGGCATTCATTAAGGCTATTAAGACAGAAAACGCAGTAATCCTTTTAGATGAGCTGTCTAGAGCACATCCGGAAGCATGGAATATACTAATGACCGTGTTAGATGAAGGACAAAGATATTTGAGATTAGATGAGAATATTGATGCACCATTAGTTAATGTAGCTTCAGGAGTATCATTTATCGCAACAGCTAATATTGGTACTGAGTATACATCTACTAGAGTATTAGATAGAGCATTGATGGATAGATTTGAAGTTATTGAAGTAGACATATTATCTAAAGAAAGAGAACATTCTTTATTAGGTAAAAGATTTGGAGACAAAGTTGAGGATTCATTATTAGAATCTGTAGCAGATATTGCAGATGTAACTAGAAAAGAGTGGAGATCAGATGAAGGTAAACTAAGCACTATGATATCGACACGTATGACAGTTAGAATATGTGAGTTGTTAGCAGATGGATTTACTTTAGAAGAAGCATCTGAAGTAGGCATATTACCATTCTTTGACGCATCTGGTGGTGCTGATTCTGAAAGATTATTTGTTAAACAAGTTATTCAAAAACATTTAGGAACAGCGGATGAAGATATCTTTAATGTTTCAGAAGAAGAAAAAATAGAATTATAAGAGCACGCAACTATGCGTCAAATAGTATCTTTCATATCTCAAAGGGAGTTAGACATGCGTAGGCATTAGCTCCCTTTTAAAATATTGTTGGGTTCTTTGACATAATAAGAAAGGAAGCATATGGAAACAAATATGTTATTAGGAATCCTTATCGGAGCTGTTACTGTAGCTTTATTGGCATTTTTTGCTTATAGGGTAAAGGTATCTTTTGATAGGGTAACTAGAAATCACGAAGATTTAAACTCAGATATATATAGTAGTTTAGATCAATTAAAAAATCAAGTAGATCAAATGATAGATAACGTTGACAGATCATTAAATGAAAGAGTTGATGATGTACATAGAACAATTGATTCTAGATTTGATAAAACAGAAACAAGAATAGTGGACTTAGTTAAAAAAAGAACTAAGAATACTAGATTTAATCAATAATTAATCTTCAAAGAACCCAACTTTTTTCTTGGATATATGAAATAGTTTTCTTATTATATAAAAAAAGAGATATATGAAAAAAATACGAATTAAAAAGACAATATCAAACCCAATTAAGACATATGAAACGTCTGCATCTAGCTATTGGTTTGACGATATTGATACAGATTTTAGTTATAAAATTAATAACAAGAGACATATAGATCACACAAAGTTAGCAGCAGCACAACGAGCAATTGGTAATTTTGTCAATATTGTAACAGGTAAACAAATTCCAGTACATTTTCAAAATAATGATGAAAGTTATACCGATGGTAAGTCAGTTACTATTGGATCTAAAATAGAAGATAAGAATTTTGATTCAACGGTTGGTTTAGCATTACATGAAGGATCTCATATTGCATTAACTAATTTTAAAATATTAGATGGATGTCATATTGGAAGTGGATTTCATAGTTATATAGCTATGAGAGGTGGAGATCCTAATATGGATATGATTGAATCTGATATCTTAAAGGTTAAAGATTTATTTAATTGGGTAGAAGACAGGAGAATTGATTATCATATTTATACTAGTGCTCCAGGATATAGAAAATATTATGACTCTATGTATGAAAAATATTTCAATGCAAAAATTGTAGATAAAGCATTAAAGTCAAATGAGAAGACAGACGAAGATTGGGATTCATATATGTTTAGGATTATTAATTTAACTAATTCTAATAGAAGAGTTGATGCATTAGAAATGTTACCTGAAGTATGGAAGGTATTAGATCTTAAAAATATTAATAGACTTAAGACATCCGAAGATGCTTTAAATGTAGCAATAGAAGTTTATAAGATAATTAGAAAGCAAGTTAATGATAGTCAAAGTAAGAAGCAAAGTCAGACGCCATCAGGATCAAATCCGGGAGAAAGTAAAGGGCAAGACCAAAAAGCAAAGAGTTCAGGAAATAATAAAAGCGGATCAGTTAGCACGAAAGCCGAAGATGCTGAATTATCAGAAAGAGAAAAAGAAAGACTAGAAAAGCAAATTGAGAAGCAAGAAGATTTTGTTAGTGGTAATTCTAAGAAAATTGGTAAGCTTTCTAAAAAAGATACACAAATTGTAAAAAGTCTTAAAGATTCAGGAACAGAAAATAATCCAGTTAATACTAATCTTGGCCCAGGTCCAATATGTAATGTAGATTCGATTGTTATAAAGAAAATGACTCATTCAGTTATGTGTCATATGGATACAATATTTAATTCACATGATTTGAAAAATGGTAGAGCAGCCAAAAGTTATTATGGTCCAGGAGAAGGAGTAAATGAAGGTATTATTTTAGGTAAGCAATTAGGTAAGAAGTTACAATTAAGAAACGAAGAAAAGTCATTGAAGTCTACAAGATTGAGTACAGGCAAAATTGATAGAAGATTGATATCCCAATTAGGATTCCAAAATGCTAATGTGTTTCATAGAATTGTAACCGATAGATATAAAAATTTCTTTATACATATTTCAATTGATGCATCTGGGTCAATGGGCGGTAGAAGATTTCGAAACGCTATAAAGTCTGCAGTAGCAATTGCCCAAGCAGCATCTATGACAACAGGTATTAGAGTTCAAATCTCATTGAGAGGAACAAGCAATCTTAACGGTAACTCAGAAAAGACAGTTACAGTGTATGCATATGATAGTGCAGTAGACAAAATGTCAAAGATAAAAAATTATTTTCCATATCTTAGTACATTTGGATGTACACCAGAAGGTATATCATTTAAAAGTATATTACCTTATTTAAAAGCAGACGCTAAAGGTGATGAGTCTATCTTTATTAATTACTCAGATGGATGTCCAAGTTCAGTAAGTGGTGTTGCTTGGGCTTATAATGGTATTTCGTTTACTAAAAAAATTGTAAATGAAATGAAAGAGTTAGGTATTAATGTTTTATCATATTATATAGATGCAAAAAGTGAAGGATGGGCAGCTGATGCATTTAGAAGAATGTACGGCAAGAATTCAGAATTTATAGATACTTGTAACCTTACTCAAATATCAAAATCAATGAATAACAAGTTTTTAGAATTATCAGAATAAATATAAAATGGTAACAAAGAGAGAACAAAAAGATGGGAGAGTCATTACTCTCCCTGTATATGTTAGTAATCATATAACAGATGAAATGATTAGATTATTCTTGGAGTCAGGCAAAGCAATGTCTGTTAATGCAGGAAGAATATCAGAACAAGTAGTACTTCCTTATTTAGAAACACATTTTAAATGTAAAGGTGAAGTAGTAGATGCAGATGGATATGATCATTTATTTAAAAATGGCATTCGAAATGAACATAAAAAATTAGTCATTACGGGTACTAAGACAACTGCAATAGCAAAACGACTAGGAGAAAATAAAAGAGGAAAGTGTGATACGATATCATTTCATCATCCTGCGCAGAACGCTATTTATATAATAGAAGCTAATACATTTTATAAACATGTATCACTAAATCATGATAAGTATTGCAATACATATGATGTAATGTTTTATCGTGATATGGAACTAGAAGGCAAAGGTAAACGAAAACAAAGTTATACAAGAGATAACACAGAAATGTTATTGAAGTATGCAACTAAATTGGAATTGTAATATGGAAGAACCATCATTTTTAACCTATATGGTAGTATTAATATTAGTAGCACTAGTGTGCGGAGGAGTATTGCTAACAATGTTTCTGATGTCAGAATATATTAGTAAACTTATAAGGAATAGAAAAAAACGTAAAACGGTTTGGAACTTTCCAAAAGAATAATTATAATAGATTATGAAACAGTTATTTACACAACAAGAAATTGATATACAAAGCAAAATTGTAGCAAAACAAATTAATGATAAACATCGAGGCGATAAGACTCCAGTAGTATTTGTTGGACTACTAAATGGATGTTTTATGTTTTATTCTGATTTTATAAAAAATCTTTCAATTGATATAGAATGTGACTTCATGAGAGTAAAGTCATATATTTCAAAAAAGAAACAAGGAGATGTACAAATAACAAAAGATTTGGAGACTGCAATCAAAGGTAAACATGTATATATTGTAGATGATATATATGATACTGGTAATACTATTAACGCTGTTATTGATTATTTAAAAGTCAAAGATCCTTCAATGATATCAGTAGTAACCTTATTGAAAAGAAAAACTTCTCCTCCGTTACTAGTACCGAATTCATTTGTAGATAATCATTATAATGTTTTTGAAATTGATGAAGAGTGGGTAATAGGTTATGGATTAGACAATGACAACGGCCATTGTAGAAATTATAAAACAATATATGAAATATAATAAAATGATAGGAAAAAACAGTAAATTTAAAGTAGGTGACAAGGCATATAAGCCAAAAGGGTATAAATTTCCATGTACTATTGTATCAGTATTTGAAACAATTGGCGGAGAAGTGCGTATAGTAGGTGAAATGGATGATAACATGATGTTACATATATTTAATGAAAAACAATTAGAACATATATGAAAAAATATCTTTACTTATTATTATATTATATAACTATTATTTTAGGAGTTACTATTCTAACAGGCCTGTATACATCAATAACTAGTCAAATGGCATTACAAAAAACAGCTTCAGTTATTGATTTAAATACAAAACCTGAAACTATTTATAATAAAGAAGTTAGCGTACAAAAATTAATGTTTTTGAGTGGTGTAACTGTAACAACAATTGGCATAATACAAATTGCTAGAAACCAATCATTTGATCATAAAAGTGTTGATAAATCTATAGCATTAGATCCTCACCGATTATTGATTGTGTCTGGATTATCTATGTTAACAATTAGTATAACTATTCCATTATAATATGAAACATATAACACAACACCCAATAAAAAAATCAGATTTAGGCTTTCATGGAAATTTATTTGGCGGTAAATTATTAGCATGGTTGGATGCAGCTGCCGCAGGATATGCTGCAGAGTATTGTGATACTCCACGTATGGTAACTAAGTCTATAGACAAATGCGTATTCAATAAGCCAGCACGGGAAGGACAATTACTAAAGATATATGGCAAAGTTGAAAATATAAAGAATACTAGTATAAATTTATATCTAGAAGCTAGATCTCATAGCGTATACAGTGGTAAACAAAATGTAGTATTAGCAACTAACATAACATTTGTAAGAATTGACGAGCAAGGAGATGCTATTCCAATATCAGAACGAGTCAAAACAAAATTTACAAATAGGTTGGATAATTGAATTAGAATTCTTATTATATAGAAAAAAATAAGAGTTATGAAAGAATATCAATTAGGAGATACATGGTCATCAGATTTTGACTACGATGGAATGTTACAAAAAGGTCTAGAAGCTAATGCCAATTGGTCTATCCATGATTTACAAGAATTATATCATTCGTTTGAAGATGTTAACTATCATCGAGAAGCTGGATATCTATGGGCAGCAATACAAGAATTAAAGTCTGATAATCATAATCAACCATTTCAAGTAGAAAAAGACTTAGAAGATTTCAATAACGAATGTGCAAAAACAATCAATGAAACGGTTGGATAATTGAATTAGAATTCTTATTATATAGAAAAAAATAAAGAGATATGAAAGACGAAAGAAAAATTGAATTAGTAAAAAGTTATTTTAATGTAACTTTCACAGAAGACTTTGATGCAGCAGATTTATATTGTTATACAGAATCTACCAGAGACGGCTACGACGTATATGTAGTAACGCATGACATGAATGGTATATCTATCAACGAAGATGTATTTTATTATGATTCAGATGTAGCAGAAGCTTTGATAGATGAAATTACTTCATATGGTGGATTTATAAAAATATACATTGATAGCTATTTAGCAGATGACATTTACCTAGATGATCAGTTACTAGAATTGTTTGCAGATAATGTAAAGAGAATAGTTGAAGACGAACTTCCATCAGAAAAAGAGATAGAAGAACTTAATGTTGAATATGACTTAAATGAAGAAGATGAAAATTAAGAAATACAACATAGCAATAACTAAGCCTTGGAGCAAAGAAATGTATGCTCATAACGACGAAGTGTTAAGAGAGTTTGTAGAAGAAGTTAAAGCAAAATGGTTACACGCTTATCATAATCTAGAAAACGAATATTATATCGGATCATCAGACGATGAAGCAGAATTCGAAGATGCACAATGGAACTATGAAGCGGATTCAATATTGCAAGATATTCAAGAAGCAATACTTGTAACTACATATGGTAGTGGTTTTACAATGCATGATGTACATAATGATGTTCATCAAGAGTTAGAAGCAACGCCTTATTGGAGAGCTAAAGAAATAGCAGAAGATTTGTCATTGTCATTGAGTAAACAATTTATAGGATTAGGATAATGGCTCGTAGTTGGAAATTTAGAGAAATGGGTAGTAGAGATAAGAAAACAGGAAAGTTATCTTACTATACGGTTACAGTAACCGATCATAGAATATCAAATTGTGAGTGTAAAGCTAGACAATTTAAACCATATGTTCCGTGTAAACATATGAAAAATTTAAAAGAAAAAGTATCAACATATGATATATGAAGTATATTGGGATAACTTCAACGTAGAGTTATATAATAAAATTAAAAAAATAAAAATGGAGAATAAAGAAGAGTACCACACTGTTAGTCAAGCAGAAACATTAGACAAATTTAGAAGAGTACTAATGGAAGTATTCAACGGAGACGCAGAAGCAATGTTATCCAATATTGAACAAAGAGCTGTTGAAAAAGAAGATTATGAAACTGCGGCACAAATGAGAGATTTAAACACTAAAATTAATAAGGCAATAGATGAGTAAAAAAGATCAAGAGCAAATACCACAAATTGGTTCTGAAGGAGAAGCAAACCAATTAGAATATTATACCGAACAGGTAACAGGACAAAACAATCCATGGGATGTACATGGTAATGATGCATATAGAAAATCATATCAACATGATTTAAAACATCAGTTAAAAGAATTAAGAAAAAAATATCCAAACGATCAAGCATTTGGATCAGCTGTAGCTAAAGAATTATTATGAGTTATTGGGTAGTGCATAGAGAGCAAGTTAGTTTAGAATTACAAATTAATGAGTTTGAAGATAAAGATAAAGCTAATGACAAAAGAGATTATCTACGACAACATTATCATGATTCAGTAATATTAGATCAAAATGATATTAATGAATTATATTTATTAGCGAGAAGAAGTAGTACAAAAAAACAAAAAGATAATAACAAATGAAAAGATTAAGAACGTATAGAATAACATCAGCAATATTAATGATTTGTTGTGCAGGAATGTTAATTCATTCGAATCATCAAAAAAACAGAAATGCTGAAATAGTAGATCAATACTTTGATTTACAAGAAGAGTATTCAAAGATATTTGACGACGTACAAAGATTAGAAGAGTATTCAGATAGGTTAGAAGAACAGGTAGATATATTATCTAGCTTTATTTCAAATGCAGAATACGAAGTTGATTCAACGACGAACGGCAAGTAATAAATAGTACGTTAGTACGTCTCTTCGGCTCCTTTCAGGAAGCTCGAGACATATAACATAAAAAAAAGAAAGAAGAAAACAATGAGTAACATTAGTGAATTTTTATGGCATGCAACAGGTTTATGTGGGCATGTACATCATCCAAGCGTAATTAACATTACAGTGATTGCATTGGTAGCAATAGCGGCAACACGAATAATGTACAAGCGAGTAAAGAAGTGACAGAAACATTGGCATATCTAATGGAAGTGCATTATTGGGCATTGTTGGAACTATTTGTTTTTGCCTTTGCCGTATACTTTGCAAAGTCATGGATAGACTATTGGTTCGCAAAACGATTAAAGAAATGATATGGTAGAAGCAATCGCAGTTATAATATTCTTTGCATTAGGCTATTTGCTATACTTATGGGAAAACAAAAACAATGAATAAGTCATATGATAACGCATATAAATTAATGATAGGTGAAATAGACTATGCGGATTTAGGTGACAAATTTTGGTTGCCTATAGACCATGAAGACCCAAAGGTGTTGTTACGGTACTATGAACAAGAAGAAGACTATGAAAAGTGTAACCAAATAGTAAAGGCAAGACAATGAAAAATATAGATGCAATAAAAGAATATGTGTACACAAACTATAAAATGTACAAAAATAAAAACTTGATAGTAACAGAACACGACAATCATTATTCAGTGAGAGAACATCGAGATGGATCTCCATTAGTGTTAAGCAAAACAATTGTATATGATAAGTGATATAACAGTTATTGGAATGCTAACGTTTATTATGATATGTGCTATAGCAACTACAATTAAAGATGAAGTATGAGCAAAAAGAAAAAAGCGAATAAAGAGATAAGAAATAAGTATACAACAACATTGAAAGAGTTGGAAGACGAAGGCTTAGTGCCAAAAGACTTTCATTTGTTTGATCATGTAGAAATGAAAGAGTATCAAGCAAAACAATCAGGATACAAAGAATGGGAAAAGAAGATACGTGAACAAGAAGATTTTAATGGACCAAATAATACATTAGGAGTATGATAAAAAAAGAATGGTTTTGGATGACAAAGAAGCAAGAAGAACATTGTCATTATTCCGGATTGCCATCACCAATGGCATATGAAAATAAAAAAACAAGCAAAATGAAAAAAGATTTAAAAACATCTATATTAATAGCCATGTTAGGTATGGCGGTATTAATAGGAATGGTAATAATATTATTATGAATAGAAACAAAGAAGCAGTTATGTTATCCAAAGTTATAGTAGGCATTGCAGCATTTATACTAGTAGCAGTATATCCACCTATAGTATTGATAGGCATTACAGGATATGCAGGATGGATACTTTATAATCATTATACGGTATAGCAGAATGAGAAGACGCAAACAGTTATTGAAAGACTATTTAAGAAGAAAGAGACATATACTATATGTGGAGAAGCGAGTAGTGGAGTTAAGAGGAGATATATGTCAGCAGGCAGTCCTTTATGGTATAGTGGATATTCATATTAGAGAGTTATATCTGAAGTACAATGAATACTTAGTGAAATTAACCAATAAAGCGTAATGTATTTTTAGACTAATACACATTACTTTTAGATATTATATACTACCGAGTGTAATAGTTTAGCCGACTCTATTAGTTTTAGACTAAATACAAAGTGCTTTGAATTTCAAAGTATTTTTAGAATACACTACTTTTATTTTTAGTCCATTATGTGTGTATTGTATATTTGTAGAATGGTAAATGCCTATTCCTGGCGTTCCAGTTTATTTTTAGTGCGTGTATGCTCTTTATTTTTAGATACTATAGGGAGAAGGCCCGGGTTTATTTTTAGTCCAATATATGTGCTTTTAGAATACATTTAGTTTTAGATACAAATATACTTTTAGTTCGGTTTCCTAGCTATACGGAGTAAACTTTTTTAGGAAAAAGGTTGGATATCTGGTTGTTTCTTCTTATTATATAGAAAAAATAAAAGATATGACAAAAGCAAGTTTATTTTATAAAAGGAGTTACACAAATGGTTACGAACAAAAAGTAAATTACTATTTAGATAAGCTCGACCAAGAAATTCAGAACGAAGATGTAAACCAGATCAAGTTCTATAAAAAGAAATTAGATTACTTCTTAGGTAAGCAGATTGAATATATTGCCAAGAAGCAACACGATGTCTTCGCAGAAAGAATAGGCATCAATACTAAATAAAGATATCGCCCTGGTATATGGCATCAT
>Ga0181369_1000235_pt1 | contig 15975 bp, 14 predicted proteins | sample LowvirmetaG_8_FD_130088 | JGI IMG/M metagenome (GOLD analysis project Ga0181369, IMG submission 130088) | Marine viral communities from the Subarctic Pacific Ocean - Lowphox_04 viral metaG | ecosystem: Environmental > Aquatic > Marine > Oceanic | place: Subarctic Pacific Ocean | collected... | reverse complement strand
AGTAGTTGTTGCTGTAGAAGTTGAAACCCCTACAGAACCTGCTGTTGGACCATTATCAAAACTAGAAACAGATTGAGAGGTTGCAATAGTTCCAGATCCAGTCGAACTAGACTTATTATTAATAAATCTAGTACTTATACTCATAGGAGTTATCTTGTTGCCTTGGTCATCAATTTCAATGTTTGGTTGATATGCAAGTAAGGTTCTCATCTCTTCTTCCATCAAATCAATAAGACCAGGTTGAGGAAGAACAATCAGACGTTTTTGTTCGTTTAGATAATACTCGTGTTCGTAATTTGTTATGGGAGTTCTAGATTCTTCTGCTGTTTTTGTAGTTCCGTCTGGAAGAATTGCTCGAAATTCATTATTTACTAAAATTCCTTCTTTAATGAATACGATATCATTGTATAAAACTTCATTTGTTTCATAATGGTGAATTCCATAAACATCAGAGTAAATACTTTCTACGTAATTATTTAAATCATTTTGCTCTTTTGGCCACTGATCATAAACATCAATAACATCATTCAGAATGAGAATTGCCCAATCTAAGTGAGTATCATCGTATAGTTTATATGCTAAACTAGATGGTGTTTCCCCTTCCTTAATTGAATATGCTTCAAAAGTAGAAACATATTTGTTTAGATCATCTCTTACTTTTAATCTACGAAAGAGATTTTTTGTAAGACGGTATTTGAATCCCTCTCCACTTAGGATGCCTTCTCCGACATATATGTTTGGAAAATATGAAAAATAACCAGCCATTTTAGTAACCTTTTGAGATATCTTCCTGCGTAATGAGTTTGAGTTCAGTAAAGGTCAATGCAAGTGTAATAGCAGGAACTTGTACTTGCTTTTCTCCTAAAGTTTTGAATGATGTATATTGTCCATCGGGAGTATAGTTGATACTAATACCTGTGCAAACCGATGGGTGTATTTTGAAATGCATATTTTCCTTTTCACCTGTGAGTTGCCCATCAGGGTTCATCCTCACAAATTTAATTTTAAAATTATCAGGAACTGACATAAATCTAGCATTTCTAGATAAATCTGCTGCAGCGTTCTCAAAGGGATTGTCGAGATTAGCAGATGTGCCATCCGAATTTTTTATCCCACTAATAGTGTCACTCAGTGTATCATCATCTGTCCCTGTTAATCTAGGAACTGATCCCATTTTAAAATAGGTTAGAATATTGTTGACTTGCTTTGCTTCTTCTGCACTTCTAGAAAATAATTTAAAATTAAAGTTGTGTGTTCTAAAAGACATGTTCTGGAAAATTTGTTCCTTGAACGGGTTGAACACTCTACCTCGTGTAAGTGCTTGAATAGAATTAGCATCAACATTTCCAGCGAGACCCATCATTCCAGATAGACCATTGATACTCTGAGCGATTGCATTGGTCGTAAATTCAGGTAATCCTGAAGCTGCAGCACCTTGAACAATAGATGTTAAATTTTCTGCACTGAAATTTTCATCTGAGAGCGCAGCAACACCAGCAACACCCATTACACCCAAATCAACTTGTCTATACTGAGGTTGATATTGTGTTTGTAATGCCTTTGGCATTGCCATATAAACTCTGGCTTCTCTATTAATGATTTCAACGTCATTATTTGGTAAATTTCTACCAAAATACTTTTTATTATTATCTTGGTAGTTTACCTGCTGCCTCTGAAACATCACATAGTCGATTGCTTCTGTAGCACCTTCGGCAGCTAAAACAGAATCCCCTCCGTTCACGGGAGCCCTTAGTGGATATCTATATACTTTCAATTTAATACCTAAATACTATGTGACCCTTATGTATTTATGAGATATCAAGGAAAATATCGTATTTCCTTTCCTAGGAAGTACAAAGGTGATCCCAGTAACGTTATTTATCGTTCATCTTGGGAGTATAAATTTATGAAATGGTGTGACATTACTCCTTCTGTAGAGGAATGGGGTAGTGAAGAAATTATTATTCCATATATCTCACCTGTTGATGGAAGGCGGCATCGCTATTTTCCAGACTTCTATGTTAAGATCGGTAGTAGGAAGTATCTAGTTGAAGTGAAACCGTTTCGACAGACACAGGAACCGAAAACACAGAAAAGGAATACAAAACGTTATATTAATGAAGTTGTGACATATGCTGTCAATCAGGCAAAGTGGAAAGCAGCGACAGAATTTTGTCTTGATAATAATTGGGAGTTTATGTTAATCACAGAAAAGGAACTTAAGGTCTAATGGCAATTCCAAATCCAGAATCAGCAAGATATAGTTCTTTGCAGGAGTTTGTTGCATTTTCTAAAACAAATGATAATGCTCCTAGTTATAGTAACTTATTTTCAGTCCATTTTGCATCTCCGCCAATGCTTCTGAAGGGTGGAGAAAATGCAACTGATAGGATGCAATTGGAAACAGGTGATAATGCAATTTTATTAGATTACTATGCAAAGACTGTAAATCTTCCAAGTAAACAGATCACTACGGGGCAGAATGCTGTTGTTGGATCTGCATACAAATATGCTACTGGAACTGCTTTTAGTCAAATTAGCATGAATTTTGTCATGCCCCGCTCTCAAAAAACTAGAAATCTATTTGAGAGATGGACATCATTGATGGCAAATGATGCTAATCAATATACAGATTATTATATGAACTATGTTTGCCCAAAACTAGTCATTTATAAGTGGGAGAGAGGTGGTGGAGACTATGTATATACAGATTTAAAACTTATCCGAGCACTTAGAGATTCTGGAGATAATTTTTTACTTGCAAAAAAACATAAGTTAGTTGCGGCATATGTTTTAGAGAATGTCTTTCCATATAATATTGGATCTATGATGCTTAATAATGATGCAGCAACAGTTCTTGAATTAAATGTTCAATTTTATTATGAGAGATATCGTTTCTTTACTGAAAATAAATTTGACGATCCTGGTTACAAATCTGCAATCACATTACCTTCTAAATTAGATAACGTTGTAACACCAGAGAGTAGTAATAATACAACTTCTATTCCAACAGCCTCAGCAATTCCAGGAGCAGGTACTAATCCATTCTTGAAAATTGGAGCAGGAACCCAGGCTGAATTGAACTCTATTAACACTGGTTCAAATATAGCTTGATAATAGACCTATAAATAAAATTACTGAATTGAATTTCTATGGCATTACCTAAGATTAATGTACCTAAGTACAAATTGAAACTGCCTTCTGATGGTAGGACTGTGAACTATAGACCATTTCTTGTTAAAGAAGAGAAGTTACTTCTCCTTGCAACACAAACTGGTGAGCAGGAAGATATCGTATCAGCAATTAAGGATATCATTAGTGAATGTACCGACATTAAAAATGTAGATGCATTAGCAACTTTTGATATTGAATTTTTGTTCTTGAAAATTCGTACTAAGTCTGTTGGTGAGAATGTGGATGTGAATATTACTTGTCCTGATGATAACATCACTGAAGTTGGAATTTCTATTCCTCTAGATGATATTAAAGTAGTCAAGGATAAGAACCATACTACAGATATTAAGTTATCTGATGAAGTTGCTATTACGATGAAATATCCTAGTATGGAAATGTTCGTCAAGATGAATTTTGGTGATGATTCAGATCAGATTGATCAAATCTTTGACATGGCGGCAGGATGTATTGAAACCATTGCTGATACTAATCAGGTTTATGAGTGTAAAGATGTTCCTAAAGCAGAACTTATGGAATTTCTTGAGGGTATGAATACAAAGCAATTTAAAATGATTCAGGATTTCTTTGAGACTATGCCCAAACTATCTCATAAAGTTACTGTAACAAATCCTGAAACTGGCGTAGAAAGTGAGATTGTTCTTGAGGGATTAGCGAGTTTTTTCGCATAGCACTCCTTCATACCAATCTTCGTTCATATTATGAAGGCAATTTTGCCTTAATACATCATCATAAATGGAATATTGAGTATATTGATAATTTAATGCCTTGGGAAAAAGAGGTATATGTGAATTTGTTAATTGGATTCCTGAAGGAAGAAGAAAAACGAATGAAGGAGCAGCAAACAAGCAGTGGCTAAATTACAAGTTTATAAGTTTGTAAATCCTGGATCTTCATCTGTAAAAGATCCAATATCTGCTGCAGCTCGAAACCAAACATTAGCATTTAATAGATTAGGTGCAACGGTATCTTCTCTTGGTAATATTGTAGAAGATATTAATGCTATATCAATTACTCGCTCGAAGTTAGAAAAAAAGCAAATTATTGCCGAGCGTCGTTCTAAAAGAAGGGAGCAGGATGCTCAAGTTGAAAATCAGACAGAATTAACAAAGGACGATAAGAAAAAAAGAAAACCAAAACTTGGTGAAAAGGTAAAAGGTCTTGCCAAGGGTGGATTTAATATATTAGAAAAATTCTTAGGACCTATTGGCAAGTTTTTCTTGACATTAGGTGCATTTGCTCTCACACGAGAGGTATTGAAATGGCTTGGTGATCCTGAGAATGGAAAGAAGTTAACAGAATTTTTTGAAAAAGCACAGTTTGTTTTTGATAAACTAAAAGAATTTGGAGAAAATGTTGCCAGCACTATTGGCAGCGCCCTAGATTTTATTTTTGGTAAAGAGACTACTCTAGAAGAGAGACTGTCAGCATTTGGCAAAATTGCTATAGCAATTGGTGGTATTGGTGGTCTAATTGCTGCTGCAGGTGGTATTCGTGATCTTATTGACCCAGATCTTCCTGCAGATCGTCCTGACAGACCAAGGAGACCAAGTAAACCGCCAAGACCTACACCATCAAATCCTAGTGGTGCAGACCCTGATTTAGAGGGTCCTAGAAGGAGACCTCCAGCATCTACAGTTGCAGATCAGTTTGGTGATACTGCAGAAGCAGCATACAAAAAGGTATTAAAAGAGCGTGGTGATGATGCTGCCAGAGTATTCTTAGGTGAACTTCAAAATAGTGGTGGGAATGTTGCTAGAGCACAGCAGAAATTCAATAAGTTTACAAAAGCGGGGAGATTTGCACTCATTGAACCTCCAAAACCAAACGCTCTCCAAAGAATGGGAAGTTTCTTTGGTGGTGTCAAGGATAGTGCTCTAGACCTTGGTCAAAAAGGTGCTAGATTTGCAAGAGATCAGGGTGGGAGATTAATTAGGAGCCTTCAAAATCTTCCTTCATGGGCAGTAAATCAATATAATAACTTATCCGAGGGTGCTCGTAAAAATTGGGATACTCTTAGTAAAGCTGGTCAAAAAATTAGTGAAAAGGGTAAGAGTTTCTTCTCCGCTGCTGGAAATAAATTAAAAGCAACAACTGATTGGGTTATTGATGGTGGTAAGAAGGTATTTAATAACTTATCAACTGGTGCCAAAAATTATTTTGTTGAAAAGATTTTAACTCCATTAAAACCAATCATTGATCCTATAGCAAACAAGGCATCAAAAATCGGACAGGGATTGTTCGATATGCTGATGGGAATCCCTGGTGCTAACAAAATTAAAGATATTCTTAAAAAGCACGGCATTGGCGGTATTAATGATATTGCAGGATCAGGAAGTAAGTTAGGGAAAAGAGCATCAGCAATTCTTCCTGTGATTGGTGGTATTGTCAACCTTGCATTTGCTTATGATAGGGGAGCAAGTGGAGATTCTATTGGTGCATTGATTGAAGGTACTTCTGGTATCTTAGATATTAATGGTCTTACTACAGCAGGTGCTGGTAGTGTAATTTCAATGCTTCTGGACGGGTACATGTTTGCCCGTGATTTTATTCCTCAATTGCAGGAGGGAGAAGAGAAAGTTGTTGAGGCTATTGGAGCAAAAGGATTAAAAGGAGATATTGATAAACTTCTGAGTAAGTTACCTAGGATTGGTGAAATTATTGATTTCTTTATGGGTAAATCTTCTGAGGGTGATCCACCTTCTCCCGATGGAGAAGAACCTGAACCCTTCTTTCTTGGTGGTGTAGTTGATGGCATCAAAAATATTGGTAAATCAATTGGAAACGCTGTTGGTAGTATAGCAAGCAGTCCAATTGGAAAAGTTGCTATGACAGCAGCTAGTTTTATTCCTGGTGCTGCACCTATCATGGCAGGTATTGGTGCAATTAGTGGACTTGCGTCTGGTAATCCAATGCAAGCACTTTCAGGTCTTGCTGGTGCAATTCCTGGATTAAGTCAAGTTGGTGGAGCAATCGGCAATTTTGCTAGCGGTATCATGAATAGTAGTATTGGTCAAATTGGTATGAACCTGATGCAGGGTAACTTCATGGGTGCTGCTACAACAGGACTTGGAATGATATCTCCTGGTCTAGGACAACTTATGGGCAGCGGATTTGGTGGAGTAGCATCTGGTATCTTTAATCAAGCACTACAAGGTTCGATCAATCCAATGAGGGTGATGGGAACAGTTGCCGAGCATTTCAACGTTGGTGGACTATATAAAGCGGTTACAGGTGCAATGGGTGGTGATTACTCTGCTGGTATTAAAGAATTAGGATCTCAAATTGGAGTTGATCCAAAAATTATAGGTGCTGTTGAAAAGACCTCATCTAGAGCTCTGGGCAAAAAAGGATTATCTGCAGAATTTGCTATGCAACAGGCATTGGAATTTGTTCCTATACCAGTAATTGTTGAGAGGTTGATGCCAATACCTACACCCGTACCGATAAATAAACCAGGTGCTCAATCAATTGTCTCAGCACCTCCTTCTAGTATTACGCAAAGAACAGGTAACTGATGGCAACAGTACAAAAAAGTTCTAAAATTAATTTTTACAAATTTGTACAGGTAAAAGAACCTTCAGGTTCTGCTACTGTAGAATCTAGTAATGCTATTGCAACAAAAGCAATTAATACCAATACAGTAGCAATCAACAATCTTGGTGCTACTGTAAATTCTATTGCAAAAATTCTAACTGATATCAAGAAAACAAGTCTTACTCAACTAGAGATAGACAAAAAAGATGCAAAGAAATTTACGGCACAGTTTACAAAACCTCAGAAACAAAAAGGTAAAGGTCTTGTTAGTGCTTTAGAAGGTGGAAAAATACCAGGATTTTTAGAGAACTTATTAAATCTTTTTGGTGGATTATTTAAGTTAGCTCTTATTAGACCTGCATTAAAATGGATAGCAGATCCTAAGAATAGAAAATCTGTAGAAAGTGTTATTAATATACTCAAAACGGTTGTTGGATTTATTTTTAAGGCTGCTGAATTTGGTATTGTCAACACTATTGATGGTCTGTATAAACTTTTATCTGATGATACAAGTTGGTGGGACAAACTATTAGGACTTGGACAGGCAATTGCTGGTGTTGGAACAATCCTATTAGGTGTCAGATATCTTAGCAATCCAACAAAAATTATTAAAGACATCTATACAGGTGTCAGAGCATTAATTGGATTTGTGACTGGTGGTCGTGGTCGTGGAATGGGAGGAGGAAGAAGACGTGGTGGTCGCCTTGGTGGTGCTTTAAGACTAGCAGGGGGTGCGGGTTTAGCATATGGTGCTTATCAACTACTTTCAGAAGATGAACCAGAAGAAAAAGCAAGGGGTGGTAAAGTAAAGAAAGCATCACAAGGAGGATGGATTAGTGGACCACAATCAGGATATAAGGTATCACTGGATGGGGGGAGATCAACCTCGTTCATCGGACATGGAACTGAGTATGTTGCTAGAAAGAGCAATGGGGGAGCTTTCGTCGTTCCTTTTAATACTCCTGGAACAAAAACAAACCCCCATCTAACTCAAAGAAGAATGGGTGAGGCAAAAAGTCAAGGATATAAATTACCTGGATTTTCTACAGGTGGTGCGTTTTTAGAAGGAATTAAAAATAGGGATGCTACCACAGGAGATAATGCCAATAAGAAAATTTACCTTCACTGGTCTGCTGGTGCTCTAAACAATACTGCACTCAATGGAGATTTAGGTTATCAATCATATGTTAAGACTAATGGAATCCATATGCATAGCAAGTATGGTAAGACACCTCCTTACCACACTTATAATAAAAATGGTTCTAATGCTGCTGGCATTGGTATTGCTGCTGGCAATGGTATTGTCAGAGAAAGGCAAGGTGCCTGGGATAGTCCTAATGCTCCTAGAGCAAGTCAGTATAAGAGGATGGCAAAGGAAGCAGCAGGTCTTGCTACATCCTGGGGATGGAAACCATCAGACATTACAAATAAGAGAGTTAGAACGCACTCTGAAGAATATCAAGATAATAAAGCAGCGTATGGCGATCACTTCCGTTGGGATTTAGAGAAGTTGTATGGACAGGATGCTCTTGGTAGTGGTCCTAATAAAATGCGTAACATGATCAAACAAGAAATGTCCAAGTTTGGTCAGAAAACCTTAAATGGGACTGATAATCATGATGATTCTCAAATGCCTAGTGGATTTATGAGAGGATTGACTGGTGTTGCAGATTATATAACAGGCAATAGATTTAATCTTGATAAGAGACCTACTGCAACATCTTCATCTCCTGGTGGCGGTGAGAACAGAACAGGTGAAGATGGTGACCAACAACCAACTTCGGAAAATGCTCATGGATATGGAACACTTCTCGATATGATTGGTAAGCGAGAATCTGATTCTTCTGGTGGATATGATGCTGTTAACCAGATTGGTAAAGCTGGTGGTCACAGTACTGGCAACGGATATTCTGGTCCTTTCAGTAAAATGAAGCAGCATGGTGGCAAGAAACTTACTACCATGACTGTGGGAGAAGTTATGGCTCTACAGGCACCTAGATCTATGTCAGATGCTGAATGGATTAAACAAGGTAGATTACATGCTACAGGTAGATATCAAATCATTGGACCTACACTTAAAACTTTAGTTGATAGAGGTGTTGTTAGTAAAGACGACAAATATAATGCGGCAACACAAAATAAACTTGGTGTTGCATTAATCAATGGTCGTGGTCGTAATGCACATGGATTGAAGAATGAATGGATTGGATTGCAGAAGGAAACTGATGGAGCAATCTTAGCTGCTTATGATGCAAATGGCGCTAAAACGAAAGGTGGGCATAGTGCTGTAAGCACTCGATCAGAAAGTGATGTAACTACTGGTTATGGTGATAATAATTCATCAACAGATAGAAGAACTAATGTTCCTAACGCCAGTGCTAAAAAAGGATTATTTGCTGATTTCCTTGGACCTAGAGGCGATATTAGATCTGGGGAAGAAGTATTTGGAAGAGATATTTATTCAGATTCTACATTTTCTCCAGATACTCGTGAGAGGCAACAGAGACAACCTGCATCCGACTTAATGTCAAGTGCTTCTGGTGATCAAAAAGATGCTATCTTGAGAGATATGGTAAAGATTACTAAAGAAAGAAATAGAGCAAGAGAAGTCATTTCTAATAGAACACAACAGGTAATGACGGAAGTTACTAGTAGCATAAGTCAGTCTAATGTGTCAAATGCAACCGCCATACAAATGGCACAGAACGCGATTGCACAACTTATGTCGCAATCTAATAGCGGACCTACAACACCTCAATTCATCCCTACAGGCAGTGGAGGTTCCACTGGAGGCGGTGGAGGTATCTCTGGGGCAGGAGTAGGGCGTGCAATTGGTGGTGATACTGGTGCTGCTATTGGTGGCATCACTGCTGCAGCGTTAAATTCATTTAATAATCCCCTCAAAGGTATCTTCAGATGACAATTAAAAGACAAAATCCTGGTGATATTTCATTATCAGTATCGGTTTACCGTGATGGGGAACTCCTTACAGACGGAAATGATAAGTATGATATTAAAGAATATGTAAGAGCATTTGAAATTTTTGAAAGTATTTCATCTGCTACGATAGAAGCATATTTGGTGGTAGAAGATTCTGGTGGACTGATTGGTGCATTTACAGGATCTGAATTATTCAAAATTAATATCAAAGGTAGTATCCTAGATAGAACCTTTTATATGAGATCTTATCAAATTCGTAGTAGATCTAGATCCAACCAAAGTAATGATGTTTATATCATTGATCTTGCATCGGATGAATTTGTCAAAAATGAAGCAGTCAATATTTTTGGCAATACCCAGGTTATCTTCAAGGAAAACACAGAATCATCCAAAATTATCGAGAAAGTTTTAAAAGATAAAAAATATATTGGAACTAGAAAAAATCTTTATCTTGAAGAGACTTTAAATAAGCATACATTCATTGTTCCAAACTGGAGACCTTTTGACACGATTTACTGGATGTGTCATAGATCTGTTCGTAAGAAGCGAAGTGGCGGTGTTTTTCAAAATGGATTTGCTTTCTTTGAAACCGCAATGGGATATCACTTCAAGTCTATTGATAAAATGATTGAAGATATCAATGACATGGAAGATAATGATACTGATGATACTTCAGGTAAAACTAAGTTATATCGTTACGAATATATTCCTAAGCAGATTGGTACTGGTTCTAATGATCAATTCAAAATCACTAGTGTTGTTTTCCCAACGGAAAGAAATTTCTTAAGTGGATTGAGACATGGAACTTGGTCTGGATTTAGTATTGGATTTGATCCGAATACAATTACTTCCTCAAAAATGGGAGAAAGTACAGATATGTCTGTTGATGCATTTCGTTATAAATTGACAGATCTATGGAGTAAGATGTCTCATATTGATGGGAGTAATAATAAAAACCCAATCAAAGAATTTGATACTACAGTTCAAGAATTAGTAAGTTTTCCAAAACGAGTTCGATATAGTATTCTACCAAATCAAGTTTTTGATCCTAAGTATCAAAAAAATCCTCAAAAGAATTATGAAGCATTAGTAGAACTTCAAGCATATGAATGGATGAGAATGGAGAGTTTGAAAGCAATTAAACTTAAAATTCAGATACCTGGTAACTTAGATTTATATGCAGGTAGTGGGATCGATATTGTTCTGCCTGCATCATTCAAAGAGGGAACTACTACTAAACTTGACAAAAGATATAGTGGTAGATATCTAATCGTTTCCATTACTCACAAATCAACTGGGTTGTCAATGCAAACTGAACTTTTGCTAATGAAGGATTCGACCCTTTAACTTGACAAACCCTTTCATCGGCATTATAATAACCATGTGAGAGGTTCAGGATAAATTTGAGCTTCTACTAAATAATACCGTATCACTATTATACATGCTATGGAAAGCATCGAAAAGCATATTGAAAAGGACAGAGAGATTTTGGATACTCCATCCATCTCTCCACAACAACGTCGTCACATTGAGGGCGAACTACAAGAATTAGAAGAATACGTAGAACATCATAAGTCAGAGATTGAAGCAGGAGATCATCATGATCCTAGTTATCTTGAACTGTTCTGTGATCAGAACCCCAGTGAGCCAGAATGTTTAGTATATGAAGATTGAAGATTATTTAATTGGTCATTGGACAAATAAGCATCAGGCACAATCAAATCCTTCATCATATGTTACAGTAGAGATTGTCTGGAAAATTCATGAAGAAGGTTTTCAGTCAATTAATTACAAGAGATGTGATGGACCTAGTGATCCATATAGAAAGAAGAACCATAAAATTCTTTATCTGTCGGACACTAAAGTAATTATAGAAAATTATCATCTAGACTGGACAAGACATGATATTTGTGATATGATGTTTACATTCGATGGCACTGCTTGGCAGGGTAAACTTGCTGGTGATCAATGCAGGGGTTATCGAGGTGATAAAGTTGTTTCTAATATCACTGCATATGGTGACAAACTTCATACTTGTGATCAAGGATATGACTTGGAAACAGGTGAGTTAGTTTGGGGTAGTTTGCAACCTTATAAATTCACTAGAAAGCCCGAATAGCTCAGCGGTAGAGCAGCACCTTTACACGGTGAATGTCGGGGGTTCGATCCCCTCTTTGGGCATTGTCAATTTACTATGACACTTATGAAACTTCGCAATGCAATCCTTGCTGGACTAATGTTTGGCATGGCACATGGTGTATCAGTGAATGCTGAACCTCTTAGAGAAAGTGAATACAAGACCATGCATTCTATGGGATGTATGCTTTTAGGTGAGTGTACTGATGATGTCAAGAAAGTATACTCGATGCTTGACATCTCATCAGAATATAATAATACTCAAAAATTTACTGGTGTGACTGGTGAGTTTCATAATATCTTGCACTCACTCAATCAAATTGGTGTGAATGTATTCCTTGCTGATGAGAAGTATTTCCCTGCAATGCATCGTGGTGTATATCACACGGTAAGCAATAATTTCTTTTTGAATAAGGAGTTTATGGGTGATCCTGCTACACTCATGATGGTTATGCGTCATGAAGGTTGGCACGCTGCACAAGATTGTATGGCAGGCACGATTGATAATAGTATGATTGCTATTATCAAACCTGAAGATCAAGTCCCCATGATCTGGAGAGTGCTAGTAGAGCGTACCTACCCTAAGTCTGCTGTCCCATGGGAAGCAGAAGCACAATGGGCAGGTAGAACAAAGAACATGACCATGGATGCCCTTGCAGCGTGTGCTGGTGGTAATATGTGGGAAGTCTATCCTCCTACTCCTATGACGGGTGAATGGTTAAGAGAGAACGGATACTTAACTAAATAAAAATGTAAGATCATAAAGTCAACATGTCTATTGACGGTATCATTAATGAACCTACAGTTGGATTTGTCGGTAAAGACGGATTTTTCTGGTGGGTTGGTGAAGTAGAAGATAATGAAGACCCTATGGAACTTGGACGAGTAAAAGTTCGAGTTCTTGGATATTACACTAATATCAGAGGTGGAACAACTGCTGATCTTCCTACAGAAGCACTACCATGGGCAACTGTATTACAGCATACCTCTCAACCAGGTAATGATGGTCAGGGTGAATCTTCTGGTCAGTTACAACCTGGTGCGATTGTTATGGGTTTCTTCATGGATGGTGAAGATGCTCAGATGCCAATTGTTATTGGAGTATTGCGTGTAAATAAATCTCCCGAATCTAGTAATAAGAACATTTTTGCTTTTACTGGTGAGAGCATGGAACCTGGTAGTCAGGGGCATGTAAATCCAGTTTTATATAATCCTGCAGATCCTGGATATAACGAAAAGGCAGTTAATTCTGGAGATAATCCTGGTACAGGTAATAAGCAGAGAAACTCTATTAATAATAGTGTTCCTATTGCAGGTAATACAACTACTACTCCTGCAGGCGGTTATGGATCTCCAATGAATGTTGGAACTAAACTTCCTGGTAGTACAGCAAATCCTAAAAAACCAAAGCAACCTAGAAAACCTATTCCTGCTGCTAATGGTGTTGGTGGTCCATGGAAAACGCTAGAGTATCAACTTTCATATTTGTTTGAAGATCTTGCAGATACTGCAGGAACTCTTGTTCAGGCAGAAGATGGTAACTTCCTGGATATTGTTGAAGGTAAGTTGATGACTGCAAAAGCACTTACTGCAAAAATTCAAAATTTCTTAGGTGCTGTTTTTGCTCAGGTTGTCTCTGCAATTAGACAACAGGTATCACAACTTGCTAAGTCATTAGAGTTAGTAAGTATTCTTGGCGGTGCTGACGGAACACCGTTTTTGGTAGTAACAACAATACAACAGGCAGCATCACAACTATTATCATCTCTTTGTAATATTGATAGTCAACTGATTGGTTTTATTCAAGATCCTGTTGGTGCAATTGTAGACATTCTAAATGGTTATCTTGATCAATTAATTGATAGGGCAGCGTTTATTGTTCAAGGTGTTCAATCTGTAATTGACAATGTTATTTGTAATGTTCAGAAAGTTCTTGACCAGGTTATGTCTGTAGTTGATGTTGTAAAAGGTATCGTTGATGGTGTTGGTCAAGCGAAAGAAATTATTGATGCCTGGGAAAGTGGTGAAGGTATTTTTTCTGAGGGTTTTGACTTAGTTAAAAATGGTATCAAATCAATTACAGGTTTGATCGCTTTATTCATCTCATATGTTGGTGGTGGTTGTGATAGAACTCCTGATGGTGGTAAAGATACTGTAGGTTGGTTCCCTCTCTTTGGTGTAACACATTGTACTGATGAAGAACTTGATGAAATTAATAGAATTAGGGGTATTGATAAAGCAAGGGGTGATTGTGCATCTGGTGAATCTGGAGGTAGTCTTATTGATACCATCATCAATGATGCAGATCCATACTTAACTGCTGCACAAACTTTCCTTGATGGTTCTTATGAGATGTTCATTGGAACACCAGGTCGTCAAGCGTCAATTAAAAAGAATGCTAGTGGAACTACTCACACTTCACTTAAATTAAACAATAGTGAGTATGCAGAAAGAAAGGCAAGACAGGAGGTTAAAGAAAAAAATCCTGAAGCGTCTGATGAAGAAATTGAAAAAGAAGTACAAGCATATAAAAAATCTCAGAATAGTGGTGCAGGAAATACTGGTAATTTAGTATCTGATGATATTAACTACTCTGGTGAGTTGTCACAGACAGTTGCAAAAAGTGATTGTAAGGCAGTTGGTATTGATCTCATTCGTAATGTTGAGGGTGATGTAAGAGTAAAATGTACGGGAGATTTTCACCTTGAAGTTGGTGGAGGTTTCTTTGTTTCTGCTTCAGGATCACCTAAAATTGTTGATGCTAATGGTGAATCAAAGAGTGAAAAAATTCAAAAGCATACAATGACGTTTGGTTCAGATTTGGACATCAACATTGCTGGTGCGAAGTTGGCGCTACAAGGTTCCGAACTTGAAGTTGGAACTCAATCTACATATCTGTCTGGTTCTTGTTATCAAAATCGTTATACAACACAATCAATGGTTGGTACTGCACTGAATTTAAGTGGAGATAGTACTATTGATCTAACTACGACACACTTCACTCGTAACATTAATACCTTAAATCCTCTTCCAACTGCTAAAGTGTGTGGTATTACAACCATTTTGAATGGTAATTATCTTCTCACTCAACAACCCTCTATATGTGCTCCTGTACCTACATATACAATTCAAAATTCTCAAGGTCCTTTCTTAGGTACATTTGGAAAGGGTGGATATATTCTTAATGTAAATGATGGTGCATATTCTTGTAATGTGTTAGCAGGTCCATGGAACACTGAGGTAAAGGTTGGTGCTGCTGCTTTGACCTGCACCGCTGGAAATATGACCCTTACTGCTCCTGCAGGAATTATTAAGGTTACGGGCAAGACGATTTATCTGAACTAATCCCTTGACACCCTGCCTCATACCTGCTATACTACATAAGTAGTCAGGAGTTTGCATGAGCACTAATCTCGCACATGTCTTTGTCAACTTTTCAAAACGGTCTATCAACATCGTAGACGATGAAGGATATGATAAAACTGTAAACTGGAAATGGGATGAAGAAGGTTCTGAAGGTTTCTCTGAAACCGTTAGTGAGATTGAAGATATTCTTGATGCTGATATGATCACTTATTGCTTTGCTGTAAAATGATTGGACCTATTGGAGTTACACTTCGACAAGCAGAAGATAATTTTGAGTTTCTTTTAGAACTCACAGACAATCAACGTGTTTGTTGGAAAATTACTCGTCCTGATGGAAAATCTGTACTGATGGTTCCTGTAAACGAAGTTGCTCCTATTTCAGACGAACTCCAAGATGAAGTTGAGGAGTTTCGTAAATCATTTTTAGAAAAAGTTGGTGCATCTGATGAGACCTGAAACTCGCGAATCAATGGAAAACCTTTGGTCCGCTAAATGGAACTTACCAAAGGCAGCAAGAAATTGCAACTTGACAGATAAGGAAATGAAGATTACATTCAATGAGTATTGTGCTTTTCATCCCCCTACCTGGGAAATTGGTAACACCAAACAAATTGGGGTGCTCCACATTGATGGGAGTGTGGCGGAATCGGTAGACGCACCAGACTTAAAATCTGTTGAGAATTAATCTCGTGGGGGTTCAAGTCCCCCCACTCCTATATACCTGGGGGAGTACAAAAGATCTGCAATGTAGAAGCAGCGCCCCCAATCAACGCCTCCGTAGCTCAGTGGTAGAGCAGGGCTTTT
>Ga0181369_1000230_pt1 | contig 16136 bp, 4 predicted proteins | sample LowvirmetaG_8_FD_130088 | JGI IMG/M metagenome (GOLD analysis project Ga0181369, IMG submission 130088) | Marine viral communities from the Subarctic Pacific Ocean - Lowphox_04 viral metaG | ecosystem: Environmental > Aquatic > Marine > Oceanic | place: Subarctic Pacific Ocean | collected 2015-11-29 | reverse complement strand
GGCGTGCGTAATTATATTTTTGAACAAAACACCCCTGGGACTCAGTTGGCTTTGCAAAATGCAATACAACAACAGGTTGCAAAATACGCACCTTACATAACTATAGAAGATTTAAATGTATCTAGTCCGAATGTTGTAGGAGCGTTACCGAATGAAAAGGACCAAACCCGCATAAACATTCACATAAGGTTTAGGGTGCCTGGAGTGAACATTGTATCTAATTTGACAATACCAGTAGAAATATAACAGTTGAATACTAATTACTGTTGGAGAACCATACATGGCTAAAAGAAACACACCGATACGATATACAAGTAGAGATTTTACTTCTATTCGCGAAGATCTTATCAACCATGCTAAGCGTTATTATCCTGATACGTTTAAAGATTTTACCGAGGCTTCCTTTGGGTCTTTGATGCTGGATACGGTTGCTTATGTAGGCGACATTATGTCGTTCTACCTTGATTATCAGGTCAATGAGTCCTTCCTCGATACATCGGTTGAGTACGACAATATCATTCGTCTAGCTAAGCAGATGGGTTATAAATACCAGGGCTCCCCCTCCACGACAGGTATGGTAAGTATTTACGCTATAGTCCCGGCGAACACCACCGGTCTAGGACCAGACACAAGATACATGCCTATCTTAAAGCGGAATAGCATACTTTCTAGCGATGGTGGCAGCTTTATACTTACAGAAGACATTAGGTTCGATAACCCAGCTAATGAAACTGTTTCTGCCAGACAAGATTCAAATGGTAATGCCACTAGTTACGCCGTAAAGGCCGTCGGCCAGGTCATCTCGGGCGAGTTTGGTGTGGATACCATAACTGTTGGAGCATTTGAAAGACTAAGGAAAGTGTCTTTAAACGTCAGTAATATTGTTGAGATAATAAGTGTATTTGATTCAGAAGGTAACGAGTATTTCGAAGTAGAATACTTAACTCATGACGTTGTATACAAGGCGGTGCCTAATAAGGATGAAAACACAAGGGATAATGCACCATCGCTTGTGAGGCCGTTCATCGCCACCAGAAGATTTACGACGGAAAAAACAAACAACGCAATAACAATGCAATTCGGATACGGGTCCGACGACGAGATAGCTACCCCGACCCTAGCAGAGCCATCCAATATTGTACTTCAGCGCCACGCTAAGAACTACGTCAGTGACACGGCCCTCGACCCGTCTGACCTGATTGGCACTGACAAACTAGGGATCGGGCCAGCCAACACAACGCTTACAATAACTTATAGATCTAACACCACAAACTCTGCTAATGCTGCTATCGGCGGCGTGAATAAAATTACCAATCCTGTTGTTGAGTTTAACGATCCAACGATCACAGCAACCACAGCCGCTGCGACTACTATAGCAAGTCTTGAATGCTATAATGAGGAGCCGATTGTAGGATCCGTCAGACAACCTAACGCGGAAGAAATTAGAATCCAAGCAATGAATTTCTTCCCAACACAGAATCGGGCAGTAACCGGAACTGATTACGAAGCAATTACATACGCGATGCCATCTCACTTCGGAGCAGTGAAAAGATGCAGAGTGGTTCGTGACCAAGACTCTCTTAAAAGAAACTTAAATATGTATATTGTTTCCGAAGATCAACAAGGTAAACTTGTGCAATCGAATTCGGCACTAAAAGACAACTTAAAGATTTGGCTCAATAGATACAGGATGATCAACGACACTGTTGATATTCTAGATACTAAGATTATAAATATCGGGATTGAGTTTGAAGTGGTCTCAAGTGAAGAAATAAACAGGTACGAAGTGCTGGATAGCACGATACAAGCTCTCGTTAACAAGTTCAGCAGAACAATGTACATTGGAGAAAGGTTTTATATCACTGATGTGTTTACCGAACTAAATAAAGTCAGAGGCGTCGTTGATACTGTAAACGTAAAGCTGGTTAACAAATCTGGTGGCAATTACTCGCAATCTACCTTTAACATTGATAAATACTTGTCGCTCGACGGGCGATACCTATCTGTCCCCGATAATGTAATCCTTGAGATTAAATACCCAACCGTTGACATACGAGGAACTGTTAAGTAATGGCTATTAAACGATATTTTGCAATAAAAGACAATACTATTACCAACGCATTCAAGGAGAACTTGACCTCCCGTGCAACAACTTCTAATATGGGAGCCTCGGATATCCTTGAGGTATTTTCCATATATGGTCAAGCAAGTTCCGCATCGTCAGAGTTATCCCGCGCCTTGGTACAGTTCGACACTTCTGAACTGTCAACCGACAGGACAAATAGTGTCTTGCCAGTGAGCGGCAATGTTTCTTTTTATCTTAAGTTGTCTAATGCCCCTCATGGTCAAACTTTACCAAAATCTTTCACACTGATGGCACAGCCGATATCTGCTTCTTGGAATGAAGGCACTGGCCTCGACATGGAGTTGTACAAGGATATTGGTAAGTCTAACTGGGTTTCGGCAAGCTCAACAACTGGCTGGACAACTGCCGGTGGAGATTACCTAACCGGATCAACATCTCAATACGTTAAATCACAGTTCTTTGATGATGGGACAGAAAATCTAGAGATAGATGTTACAACTATTGTAGAAGATTGGCTAGGTGGCACAATCGGAAATTATGGTTTCGGAGTCTTTCTATCTTCCTCGCTTGAAGCCGCCGCTCGATCCTACTACACCAAGAAGTTTTTTGCTAGAGGCACCGAGTTTTATTTTAAGAAGCCAGTGCTTGAGGCTAGATGGAATTCTTCGATTGAGGACGACCGTGGGAATTTCTTCTACTCTAGTTCTCTCGCCACCGCAGCAGAAAACTTAAATACCATCTATTTCTACAATTACTTTAGAGGCCGCCTTCGTAACATCCCATCCATAGGCACAGGGAATATCTATGTTAGTTTCTTCTCTGGCTCGTCGGACGACACTGCTCCATCTGGAAGTGCCATAACTCTTGTTGCCGATGGCACACACGTCTTATCCGCGTCGCCAACGGTTGTAACTGGTGGATATGTCTCAACAGGCATTTACTCGGCCTCTGTGGCTCTCACAGCAGCGGCAACACCCGTAGCCACCCTGTACGACGTCTGGCACAATGGAGACCTCACAACACAGTTCCAGACCGGCACAATAAGCCCCGAGATTTTGATAAACTCGTTAACTGCCCCTGACGATGAGTACGTTCTCTCAATAACGAATATGAAGCAATCTTATCGGTCAGACGAAACAGCACGATTTAGATTATTCACAAGACAAAAAGATTGGAACCCCACTATTTATACAAGAGCAGTTGCCACACCAGAGGTATATATTGTTGAGAGTGGGTCATACGAAGTCTATCGAATTATTGACGATCTCAAAGTCGTACCTTATGGCACAGGCAGTGATGGAGAAACTATCATTTCTTATGACGGCGCAGGATCTTACTTTGATCTTGACATGAACATGTTGGAGTCTGGATATATGTACGGAATAAATTTTGCTTTCTATAATCAAAATATAGGGGAATGGGTGGAACAACCAGATACTTTCAAGTTTAAGGTTGAAAGCAAGAGGCAAAGTTAACAATGAGTATCAAAAAACTTTTTGATAAAAACAAGCCAAGTGCAGTTCTTGTTTCTACAAATCTTGAAGAAGAAGTTGTAAAGAATGCTCCTCAACTGGAGTCTGCCGATAATGTCCGCGAACAGATGGAGCGTATTAACCGCTTTATCCCCCAAGTCGATTTCTCAGACCCTGCTAACTTTGCTCGTTATGGCTCCGCAGAACAATATTACGAAGACGCTCTATCTAGGATTCAGAGGGAATACCCCTATGACGGCTCAGAAGAGGAAATAACTCGGTTCCAAAATGAGTCAAATTACATTGATAAATATATTTTTGATTCTAGATATCCTAGAACAACTGGTTATGCCATATTTTCGGCCAACGGCTGGGGAACACGAGCGAGTACGGCAGACGGATATGGTCTACCAAGCACTCAAGAATACATTCACATCGTTGGCGGCCCGAATACAGCCTCTGGTGGTATGCCAACTGGCAAGTTACATCAGCAGTTTACAGGCTCGAATTACTATGATACAGATATCTATACTAAGGACGGAACTCTTGCTCTTGGTAGAGTAGGCTCAAGAGAATCAAACCTACAGTTTGATTGGGCTAAAGGGCAAACTATTGAGTTCTGGCTAAAGAAAGACGCTTTTATCACTGGTTCCACACAGAAAGAGATTATTTTTGATCTTTGGAACGGCGAGCCTTCTGGTAGCAATTCTTATGGCAGACTTACTATCTTCTTGTCTGGCTCTACCGATGGCACTGCACCACTAAGATTTTTAGCAAGATCGGGCTCTTTAGAAACCGGACTAGTCAACGTATTGAACGGCACTCCAACAACAGCGAGTGTAGCTGACGGCAAGTGGCATCATTATGCTTTAAGCATCAAAAATAACTCCGGGACCAGTACCATCACATCTTATCTTGATTCTGTCAAGATAAGCTCTACGGGTGGAGGGCTTGACATCCAGCCAGTTACAGGTAGTTTGAGGGCTAGAATCGGCGCACTTATTACGAGCCCATCAGGCTCTTCGGCAGTGGCAGGTGCAGGTAAGCTTTCTGGGTCCATTGACGAATTTAGATATTGGAAGGCAGAAAGAACCGAGAAAGAAATTCAAGAAAACTACTGGACTCAAGTTCGCGGCGGCACGAACAACGAAGTTGCGAATGCAGAGCTTGGTGTATATTATAAGTTCAACGAGGGTATTACAGGCGTATCCTCTACAGACTCAACGGTTCTAGATTACTCTGGCCGAATTACCAACGGTAACTGGGTTGGCTATGCTTCAGGTGCGAGAGCAATTGGATCGGCTATCAATGAATCCACTGCCGTAGTAAGCGGGACCACGGAGTACAAAGACCCAATTGTCTATGCGTTCCACCCTGATGTGCTTGCACTAAAGAATGAACTAGCGGCGTCTGGCAGTGTCCACGACTACGAAAACCAAGCAAGCATCAAAGATTCGCTCCCAAGCTGGATGGTAGAGGAAGACGAGACAAAAGCAAATGGCGAATTAAAGAAGCTGACACAAATCGTTGGATCTTACTTTGATACTTTACAGCTTCAAGTCGAAAGGCTGCCCTTTCTTACGGATACAACTTACGACAGTGCAAGTGTTAAACCCCTTCCTTTCGCCCAGAGACTCCTGACCTCCAGAGGATTGGAGGCACCAGAGATATTTGTTGACGCGACACTTTTGGAATACTTTGGTAACAGGAAGGACGACAGGGCCTATTCTACCGACATCCACGAAGTTAAAAACCTGATATATCAGAATATTTATAACAATCTAAGTTATATTTACAAATCAAAGGGAACAGAAAAGGCTTTTAGAAATCTTGTTAGGTGTTACGGCATTGGCGACGAGATTATAAAATTCAATGCTTACGGAAACAACACCGAGTTTAAATTTGAAGACACCTTTTACGATACTACGACCAGGAAGAATTACGCAGACTTTAACCACCCAACTCGTTTTGGTGGGATAGTTTACCAAACAGCGTCGTCCACCTCGACCACAGCTAATGGCGGTGCTTATACATATGTTCGCGGAACCAACGTAGACTTTGCGAATACAGCGGAAGTCGAAGTAGTATTTCCCAGAAAGCTAGAAGTATCAAATCCAGAGTTTTTTGATACAACATTCCTTAGTGCTTCTATCTTTGGTTACCACACAACTGGCAGCCTTACAGACACGGCCTTCGACTTTGGCCCAGCATCGGATGATAAAAACTTTCAACTTTACTTTGTAAGAACTCACAGAGAGTCAAAAGACGGATACTTTCAGCTAAAGAGCCGTGCAGGCGATTTTGATGTTACCAGCAGCATTTATAGCAATGTTTACGATAATCAAAAGTGGAATTTTGCGGTTAGATTTAGAAATGAGTCTTGGCCGCAGGCTGGCGGGGTAACCGGATCGCAGGCCAAAATAGTTTTGGATTGGTATGGAGTGAACACCGAATATGGTATGGTGAAAAATAGCTTCCAATTTACTCAATCTCTTGACGGTGTTTCTGATGCCACTCTGCAACAGTATCTTGCTGGTGGAAGGCGTTACTATGCAGGGGCTGACAGAACCAACTTTACTGGCTCTGTGGTGACGAGTACAGATTTGAGAATTAGCTCTATTCGTCATTATCTTGGCTTCCTAGAAAACGAAGTCATCGTTTCCCACGCCAGAGACCCAGAGAACATAGGGACTAAGCACCCGTCAAAGAATATTCTGTTTACTGCAAATGATACTTCAGAGGGTGACGATAATGTCTATATCCCGCAGGCTGTTTCTCTCGGGTTGAACTGGGACTTTGCCCAGGTTACGGGAACCGACTCATCTGGCGATTTCTTTGTGGAGGATGCGTCATCAGGCAGCAGTGGTATAGCGGCAAGATACCCCAATGGGAATAACACGGGTTATATCTTAGGATACCAGCACGCAGGAGCAGGCTATTTTCCAAGTGCCGTGTCAAGCACTGGCGTAATCAACAAGGATTACGTTCCAACCGCCAAGCAAAGACTGCCGGAAGTTGTGAACAGCGCCGATTCTGTTAATGTAATGTCGGGCGATGACGAGTTTTTCCCTAGAGACGCCACAATCTCACAAACATTCTTTGCGTTTGAAAAGAGTATGTTTGGGGTTATCTCGCAAGAGATGGTGGACATGTTCGGAACTATTGTCGATTTTAATAATCTTATTGGCGATATTGTTCACAAGTACCGTTCCGAGCATAAAGACCTAGAAAAGCTGCGTAATCTTTTCTTTGAAAAGGTGCAAAACAATCCCGATCTTGATAAGTTTATTGATTTCTATAAGTGGATTGATCAGTCTCTTGCAATCTTTTTGCAACAGCTTACCCCGGCATCTGCTGACGTAGCAGACGAGATTAGGGTTGTGATTGAGGATCATATTTTAGGAAGGTCTTCCTACAAGCATCCGTATCCGTTGTTGGATTACAAGGGTAATGCTCGTTGGGGCGGAGACGAAGCAAAGCTCGAAGCAAGGGTCCAGGGCGTCCGAGAGCTAACATATGACTGGGAACATGGCCATGCTCCACTAAACAACCAACAGAATACTAATGCTCTTTGGTGGAAAGACCGAGCACTCAGGACAAACGATCTATTTGGCACTGCCGCAGCAATCGATTCGGCAAGACAAACAATTAATGACATTGCCTTAAGTTTCAACTCTGCGTCAGCGGAGACGCTTGTGGGGACTTCAGGTAACTACCTTGGGTCGACATACGCCATCCGTAATTTTACAAATACTTTAAGGCTAACTCCAAGTATCTCGAAAGAAGTGAAAGGCGGATATAACTTCCCGAGAAATCAGAGGCCCGACGCAGCTTTCTCGATAATCAAAAGAGGCTCAACGGCAGATAGGGTAAATAGTGTAGTTGGTTCCCCCAAAGACATAGCCATCGACGAGCGAGGCCCGCCAATCCTTGAAGTGAGGCGCTCTAAGATAACAGACTCACTTGAGGCAAGAAACAACTTAAACCTTAATGATTACTCTTCCGCAAAGAATTCCCTCGTTGGCATCCTAGACCTCTATAGCTCATCAGCAGAAACTACAAGCTACAGGAGCCAGTTCGGGGATACTTCATTTGAAGTGATGGGTATTCACGAAGACCATTACGGTGGAGACTACGAAGTCCCAGCCCAAGGCCCGTTTACCGAGGCACATGTTGGTGGGAGCAGACACAGACACACAGCTTTAAACCAGGCAGGCTTAGACAACGCGACAGACAGAGCCGAAGCTTTTAGTTTGGACCCGTCTACCTTTAGGATTACTGCTAACGACTCTTCGTTTACCAAGCCTTCGTCGTCTCCGCAATACAGGAGAGACGAGACGGCTAAGCGTCCCCTAAATATTAAAAACATTCAACACACAACTGCTTCTACAAAATTAGGCAACTTCTCTCACGTTTACGAAGTTGTACAAACATCTGATAGAAGTATAAACAACAGTGCTTTTGTTAAGGCAGAAGGTTTCTCAACAGCGAGCATTGTATCGACTTTCGTAACTGGTGTCGTTGACTACACTAAGCCCACAAGACCCCCACATAAGCATGTCTTTGTAGAACGGTTCTCTGCCCCCGGCGGCCCAGAGGTTGCAGGCGACAACCAAGGCGGAGCAGGTCTTGATGTATCATCGGCTCAGTTCTCTCCTTATAATAACCTAAACTACCGAAACCTTACTGTTCGTCAGCCTCTGCAAACCCTCTTAACCGAAAGAAGCGAGCGATTTGGCCTTAGATCGGGCTCTGCCGTATCCTCTGCCGATTACACAAGCGTAACCGCGTCCTATCACAAGATCAACAGAAACCCCCTTCAACGGCTTGAGACAGGCTCTTCTGGAGTGGTAACCGCATCTACCTTTGACAACTATTACGTCCAGCACATGATCCCAAGATCGGATTATCAGTATGCTTGGATCACATCTTCACATGTCTCATCAAATACTAATGTCTATGGTTATTTCCCATATGATGGGTTTGTTTCGACCTCTGCCGGTCTTATCGGAGCGATAAACTTTGTAAGCCAGAGTGAACTTGGTTCTGGTATTAGCGGTGACAAGAGACGCCCCAAGCAAAAGGATGAAACTTACGACGCTGGGTCTTTTGTGGCAACAGATTTTGTTGGATTAAACACAACCATTGTAGAGCCAATCTCTGCTTCTGACTTTACGCTGGGCTATCCTCTAGATGCCAACGTCCTAAACTACTACAACTGGGGAAACATTGGACATTCCGAGGTCGGCACGAATAACAGCGAATCTTTTATAAATCGTGTGAATGATACTACAACTAATACCTCATACATTTTATCTAATGTTGTAACGAATAACCGAAACGGCCCTCATGGACACCCAACTTGGAAACAGATTAGGGTTGGGCAAGGGCAATTGGCAAGATACTATAGAAAGAATAACTTATATACCCACACGCCCGACGGCGGCGAGATTATAGATGTGCCAATAGCAGGCGGAACTACACAAATCAGAGGCAGGTACGGAGCAACCCTGCTAGTTTCTCAATCTGTTACCACGACTAGATTTAAGCCTCTTGTACATACTTTACAGGCTAAAACTGGCAAAACTAAAAAAGGAAGAGATAAATTTAGCACGATTGTACTAGAATCTACTTTTGGTAACTCTCTGGTTACATTTGATAACACTGACTTTGCTAACTCTATTGGTCTGGAGTCAAACATCCAAGACACGTCCTACGAACAGATTAAACTACTTTATCTAGACGGAGCAATGAAAGACCCATCAAGCCCAATAACAAATGTAGAGAATATTACATACTCAGAAGTTGTTTATCCATCTAATGAAAATATGGGCAACAACAAGGTACGAGGTAGGACGAACTATTATAATGATTTCTGGCGTGATAATAGACTGGATAGATATAAAAGAAAATATATATTCTACCGTTACAATAGTGGTTTTGGTTTCCCGGCGACAGACATAAATGCAGATGGAGCAGGACAAGCAAGAGATTTATTATTTGAAAAAAATATCAACTCGATGGGAGCGACCCCGCAGCAAAGTGTTTGGGTTTTAGACGCAAACGAAAACTTTGTAACAGAAGCTCAATTAAAATCATTCGGCGGCCTTGCTGCATCAACTATTTATGCGAACAACCCTGGAAATAACGAAGACGGCCACCGCCCTGGCGAACTTCAAAATATGTACGTTCACTTTTTGCAAAGAGCAGATCCTGACAGTGAAAGCACCGGGTTTGAGACCAACGCTAACAGAACCAGAGGCATTCTATATTCTAGAAAGCATATTATGCCTTTTACCTCTTCGGTAACCCCGGCTTGGCAAATGAGAAGCACTATCCCTATCACATCTAGTGTGTCAGATGGAAGAATGCTCCCTTCCTCATCTGTAGGTCGCGGCGATGCATTTTGGGACGCTTCTGCGCTTGCCGGTAAATACGAAGGTGGTGGAGGACGACAGTTTGACTCAGACGAAGAGCTTTTAAACGCCGCCCCTCCAAACTTTGTGGCCGAAGAAAGAAAGCCTTTTTACGATGATTACGAAGAGTTTTTTGCCGACATTAAAGGGCTAGCAAAAGATTACTCTGTTATACCAGAATTCCGAATCTCGGATCACATAGACTTCTACGATATGAGAGACAACGACTTCTTGGTCAGTAACGAAAAGATGTTTAGAATTGTTGGGACACCAACTGGTTCTAGCAATCTAGCTTCCGACGGCACCAAAATTCCATCAAACAGCGAAGAAGCTAACTTCTTTACCATATTTAATAACTCTGACTTCATGAAATATTTTGAAGTTATTCGCGAAGATCATCAAGATTTTGCTGCCCCAACATCAATCAAGCTTAGGTGTAGAGCAATCAAGAAGTTTGTTCCTTATAACGGATTTTATCCCGCAGAAAGAACTAGGTTACTAGCCCAAAGATTCTCCGGTTCTTTTGGTGACTATATTACTTATGAGGGCAGTTCAAACCTTGTTGCTGGTACTAAGGCTCAGCAGAAAAGTAAGATGAATTTACTTACTAACACGTTATTCGCCCCAGGTATTCTATTTAACACAATAAAGTCTGGACTGGCTGTTGATTATCCGGTAATGACAGGATCCTATAACACAGGAGCGTTATACGGTCTTACAGGTAGTGATGGCTCTTACGCGAACTACGCTACCTCTGCCTCTTTTTCTATTATGTCAAACTCAAGAAAGGTTTCAAAAGCTGGCCTATCAGCGGGAGTAGTCAGACCGGAAGCTGACTCGATCTCTCATAACGATGGGTGGGATTACAGAATCCCATTTGAGGCTTTGCTTGACCCTTCCGAATTCCTTCGCGGCAGGAAACTTGTAAACCAAGAACCAACAGAGTTTGGCAAATATGCTGAAAACGCTACTGCTTCTTTGGGAGGCGAAGTAAATAATAGAAAATATCATAACATGATGCATAATTTCTTGGCCGAGACCATTGACTTCTTCTTGGAAGAAAGCGAATGTACTAAAATTACTTCAAAGCCTGAATCCGAGTGGGGCACTATGGTTCCTGGCCAGCCCTACGGAATGAGAATCAAAATGTTCCGTAGTTCCCCCGGCGACAGAACAACTACAGGCCCTTGGGGAGATTTTCCCGTGCCCCAAAACATCTCTGGCTCAGGCACTAACAACTTCGTGATGTACAGTCGACCCTCTGCGTTCGGCCCCCCAGTTGGAACTCACACTGGGTCTTCGACAGCAGGCTTGAATGCCTATTACAACACGGGGTCTAATGAGTTTTCTTCGGTAAACGCTATCTACGCTTCGCACACACCGCCCTACTATGATGGCGAGGCTTGGGTTGACGTTGTATTCTACCCAAGCGCAAGCATAGCAGAGACCGCTTTAAACGCATCTGGGGAGTTTGTCCCGACTCTTGATGACCTACATACGCTCGCGTATAACGCCACAAGGGGCCAGGTTGGCGACCCGAATAGTCCTCCTGGCGGACCTTTGGAGGTCTTTGGAGTCGGGAGTTCTAGGATCGGTAGACAAGGAACTTATATTAGGAAATGGCGCTTCGACCAAGAGGCTTTGGCCCAGTATTCCGATAGCAGCTACTTCCAGACAGGCTCAGACTTTGGGCCGATGGCTGGCCCTTGGGCAAACAAGTGGGCCATGCAAGCAGACGCAAGTTTAAACATCTTTGAGAGAGAAGGGAACAGGTGGAAGATCCAAACCAAGTTTGAGACCCCGATGCTGAATTTCAATTACTTAACAACTTCGGATGTTACCCAAGTTGCCTCCACAGACGCTATCGCTAATGGCGGAGCTAACTCGGTTATTCCAAGAGGAATGTGGCACCAATTTGGTAGACTGCCACTTGATAATGAAGGCGTGTACATTCAAGTTACTGACATCCCTGACAATTGGCTAGATAACCACCCATCAAGCTCTATCATTCACGATCCAACAGGGCGTTTTGACTTCCGAAATAGAATAAGCACCGGCTCAACTGCTGATTTCTCTTCGGCCGAAGTCAGTAACATAAACTCTGCGCTACGTGGATACAGGCTCCCAATCGATGGCGTCGGGAAAAGCACGCTAGGAGCATCAGACAGCGATGATTACACTACACAGAAACCTCTTTCCTTAAGAGAAGTTTGTGGGTTTGACGCCGAAAGAACCAAAGTTGGGAAAATCAAGAACAAGAAGAGAGTATTTGAATCAATCGTTGCAATCCCGTTCCAAGAGGTAGGCGGGGAAAGAAAGTTCTTCCCGATTCAAAGCCCATATTCCGCTGTGTTTAGTTCTACAATCAGCCCAAGCGTCCAAAGACAAGTAGACTTGATGGAAAAATATGTTTTCCCACCGACATTTGACTTTGTGCAAAACAGAGACGTAGATCCTGTTGCGATGTATATCTTTGAATTCTCTCACGATTTTGACCAAGACGACCTTTCTCATATCTGGCAGAATTTAATGCCAAAACTGGGGGTTCAAGCACAGCCAGCACTAGCCACTATCGAGCATCCACTGTTAATAAACGAAATACTTGGCAGCCCACAAGAAGCCTTAGACAACACTTTAGCGGGCGGCTCGCCATATAGGATACAGTTCCCAGAGAAACTACAGTGGATGGTGTTCAAGGTCAAGCAGAGGGCGAAGAAAGACTACTTTGCGCAGATTGGTAAAGGTGAGAGAGAGAATATTCCATTCTACTCATTTAACTGGCCGTATGATCAATTCTCTCTCATTGAACTAGCTCAAGTACAAACTGATGTAAACTTTACAAGAACTTTTGGAGAAGAAATCCAAGAAATCGGAGAAGCGATACAGGATAACTTTGAGCAAGTTTCGCAAGCGTTTGATCAGCCTATTCTACCTGCTTCGGGAGATACCGGTCCTGCGGTTGGCGAAGTGGCCGAGACCGTATTGGAAAACACTAGCACCGCAACCTCAGAAGTGGTTGAGGTTTCTATTCAAAATGCACAAGACCAGCTTAACGCTCCAGACATTGATCCCAATGTTTCAGGACAAGGCGTATCTTTTGCCGAGGGTTTCGAGCTTGATCTTTAGACGGAGAGAATAAATGAAGTTTTTTGATTCAAAAGAAGAAGTCTTAGACATTCAACTTACCCAATATGGCCGCCAACTTTATTCAAAGGGAGTTTGGAAGCCAAAGTATTATGCTTTCTTTGACGAGGGTGTGCTGTATGATGCAAACTATGGCGGTATAGCAGAGTCAAAAAACCAAGCAGAAACAAGAATCCAAGACGAAACTCCGTCCTTGAGAACTCAAGTAGGATTTACAGGAAAAGAAGAACACCTTTTTGACAATGTAGACGACGAAATAGAACAAGCTCTTATAGGAGCATATGAAAAACTAAATGTTCTCACCTACCCTCTTGGAAGCTCCACGCTAGATTCTGATAAAACGCCCGCCTTCAACATACAGTTTTTGCAAGGTAAGGTCACCGGCCTGCAAAACAACTCATCTGGCAGTGCCCCAGCAGGCGCGATAAAATCAAGATCTCAGCAGATACTAAAAGTCCCCCAGGTACAATCTGATATTGAATTTAAAATAACAGTTTTTGACCCTGCTAACCCTCAAATACCGTTCGTCAGAGACCCTGTGCTTTCAAACCAAATAGTATCTGATGACAACCATTCAATTGCTGTTGGGCCTGAACAGATACTACTTTTAGTAGAAGAAAAGAACGCTCCATTTGACTACGAAAACTTTGATATTGAAGTCTATGAGATAACAGACGAGACAGGCCCGACAGGTGAAAATGTATTAAAGCCGCTTTCGTTTGTGAAACCTTTGGAGATGGTTGAGAACAATATTCTTATTGATGAGGAAGAAGCAAACTTGAAAGCAGGGAGGTCCAATGGGCAGTTGCCAAGTTTGGACCCATCCTACGTCCAGTATTACTTTGATATCAATGTCGACAGCGAAATAGACGAAAACTTAATTTGCCAGTCTATCTCTAAGCTTAGATCAAAAAATATTATCATTGACACTGATATTCGATGCCCTGACATTGCTAATCCAGTCCGAAGCAATATTTACTTCTCTGATGCAGAAGACGATGAATGTCTCGATAACTAACGAGCTTACTATTTATAATGTAGAGGGAAGTTTAAATGCCAACTGAAATAGACACTTCAAGTATTTTCGACACTGTTTTGCCAAACGTGTACATTAAAAGAGTTATTTTGACTCCTGCATCTACTTTAGGTACGGGCCAGGGATTAGAGTACGACAAGGGGGCTCCTGATGCGTTGCAGACAAACCAATATGGCAAAAAACAAGTAAACCCATCCAACATTGATTTCGATGATCTTCCTCGCGGCCCACAAGGTCTAGCAGTCTCTGTTGAGGTAGTCATAAAAGATAAAGTCGGCAAAAATGGCAAGCCCGGCTGGTTTGGGACAGAACGGGCCTCAAAATATTTAAACTTAAGAGTTGTCTTGTCCAAGAGAAAGCAGCTAACAAGCGATTTGCTAGAAAGAAACTTCTATCCAGGGTATCTTAAAGCGGCTAAAGAGCAAAACCAATTTGATGAAAGTGTTATTAACTTAGGAAAGTTTTTAAATGATGACATTAAATTGCAAAAGCAAGTAGTATTAGGCGGCGAAGTAACCTACGATATCGCGTACACAGCTACTTTTTTTGTACCGAATGCAAACCCAAAAAACATTTCCGTCTTTGCTCATACTTTTCTAGACTTAAATAAGGTTTTGCAAGACAAATTTATATTACCTTCCTCGCCCAAAAACAATTATATCCAAGGGAGCAGTATAGCACAACATATCATTAGAGGAGGAGAGACAGAAGAGAACGCTTATGTCTACAAAACTCCTGATTCTAAAGTGTGGGCCGGGCCTGTACACATAAAGGAAGATGGAAGAGTGATGGCTGGCGCCTCACACACGGCTGAACCCCATCCTACCCTAACTCGTAACAAGGTTAGCAACTTTATCATTGATGACTACCGAGTGCTTGAAGACCTGAAAAAAGCGAGACTACTGGTGAGACCCCACAGGATGAACAAGAGACAAAAAGGATTTACAAAGACTTCCGAAGACCTAACAGTTTTAAAATCCGAAGCTTATGTGACCGAACCAGAGGTCTCCAGCGATGCCAAGAACGTCTTAAAACTTGTCTTCCATATCGATCACGAAAGACTTGTTAGAGACAACACACAGTTTGGTGCTATCTTTGAGACAGTTGATAAAACTGCTAGGGCAGATATAATAGAGAATAGCCCAATAAGAGATATCTCGGTTTATAGAGAAAGAGTCGTCCGAGGTCTTAGGAAAGGCGAGGTTAGACCAGTTGAGTATGAAGATAGGACAGAGTTGATCGCTAATTCTTCCGAACGAAAAGCGGGCAGAATCAAAAGGAGCGAGACTAAGAAGAGTTTGCAGTCCAGTCAATCAAAATCAAGAAAAGTAACTGTTGGAGCTATCCGCCAAATAAACTTATCTGCCAATGCGGATTCGGGTATCCGTTCTATCGGAGTGACAGACTACGATATGTCGAGAGAAACCGATGGACTATACAGATACTATGTTGAGATGGAAATAGAAGATGGCACTATCCCGTTTTTGAAACGACAGTTACAAAGTTTAAGTAAAACACGAGTAGCACTTGGTAAATTCATCGCTATGGCGTCCGACCGCCGCAATACCTTACCAGGGACATCAGATTTCACCGACTCTTTTATAAAAGAGCAGAGTAAGACATCAAATGCTTCATCGCTTCCCTGGTTTGAGGCCATTCTGGTTTACCTTGATGTTTTGTCAAATGTTGCAAAAATAAAGTATTCAAAGCTAAGGATGGCGGCTAGATTGCTGCATAACTTGTGCAACCCTGCATCCGGTAACCTAAGCGGCCTCACGACCTTGCTAAGTCTTATAGAAGAAACCGAATCCGAGTTACGCCGTACCCTTGGCGAAACAAACCCAAAGATAGACGAAGTGGACTTTTCTGCTAGGACTTCTGGGTTCAAGGGCAAGACGACAAAAAATACTTTTCGAGTGGAGAAGAAATTTAAAAGGGTACACGACAGCAACATACAGAACGATGTTGGCTATGACTTTCTG
>Ga0181369_1000228_pt1 | contig 16222 bp, 29 predicted proteins | sample LowvirmetaG_8_FD_130088 | JGI IMG/M metagenome (GOLD analysis project Ga0181369, IMG submission 130088) | Marine viral communities from the Subarctic Pacific Ocean - Lowphox_04 viral metaG | ecosystem: Environmental > Aquatic > Marine > Oceanic | place: Subarctic Pacific Ocean | collected... | reverse complement strand
TTATGTGGGCATTAGTAGAATCAGGCAGTATAACTGCTACTTATAATCAACCGAAAGCTATACAAATAGGGGATATTAAATACCCTAGTAATATATTTCAAGTATGGTCTAAATCCGAATTAGAGGCTGTAGGTCTTTACGAAGTTGTTTATGATCGTACAAATTTTAAAGATAAAGAATATTATATTAATACTGACGAAACTTTAACTTTTGCAAGTAATACGGTTACTGCTTCTTGGGGTACAGCTACAGCAAAAGCCCTAAACGACTCATCAGAAGAAATAAGTGGTGTGACTTACAATTACAAAGGTCTTAAAACATTACACAAAGAAACTGTAGATCAACAAGCATATTCATTATTACAATCAAGCGATTGGATGGTTGTAAGAAATGCAGAAAGTTCAAAAGCCATACCTTCTGATTGGTTAGATTTTAGAGTAAATGTTAGAAGCACTGCTTCTGATATGAAAGATAAAATAGATGCTGTAAGTGATGTAGACGCACTAGCGGCACTTTATGTTTACAATTCTAAAACTGGTACACGACCATTGGGTGAGTTTCCAACCCCACCAAGTTCATAAGGAGTAAATATGGAAACATTAATTTCAATTCTTTTTGTTTTAATCATTGTGGGTGTTCTTGTACACAAGAAAAAACCTGATTGGTGGAACAAAGTAAAAACATTATTTAAAGAGTAAAATGGCAACCGTGAAAGAAGCCATGCTAAAAATTGAAGCACACGAAAAAGAATGTGCTATTCGATATCAAAACATCGAAAAAAGATTAGACGAAGGCGGAAAAAAGTTTGATAAACTTGAAAGAATGATTTTGGGTTTATACATAGCCTTTGCGGCTTCTTTAGGTATAGATAAATTTCTCTTTTAAATGGACAGCACTGTCCAACTTATCAACGAAGTTGGATTCCCAATAGCGGCGGCTCTAGGTCTAGGTTTCTTTATTTGGAAACTTATCAATCGTATTATTGATGGCATGGAAACAAAAGTTGATGTGCTTGATGACAAAGTTGCCGAACAAATCAGTCAAATGGAAGAACGCATTGGCAATAAGCTTGATGCACAACATGGTATCTTGGTTGCCCTTATAGATAGAGTTAGAAGTCTTGATAATGAAATTATAAGACAAGATACCTTAATCAAAACAATTCTAGGCATTCCACAACTCATAGAACCTAACAAAATTGCAAAAGCAGACAGAGAAGATCAAAGGAAAGACTAATGTTAGATATTTTACTAATTATTTTTGCTAGTACATTGCTTGTAAGTTTATTTGATGAACCACCATTTTTGTAAAAGTGGATAAAAAATAATCACAGTTATATACTAATAAAATTCTACAGGAAGAAATATGTTAAAAGGAATGTTAAAAAATGTTGTGGGTCAAATCGCACCCTCATTAGGTGCAACCATAGGCGGACCTTTAGGTGGCATGGCTACCAAGGTTATTTGTGAAGCATTAGGGTGTGAAAACAGCCCTAAAGCTATTAACAATGCCATACAACAAGCCTCTCCTGAACAATTACTAAAACTCAAACAAGCTGAAAAAGATTTTGAAATCAAGATGAAAGAGCTTGATGTAGATGTTTTCAGAATTGAAGCAGAGGATAAAAAAGATGCAAGAAAGAATTTTAGTAAAGATTGGACAGCAAGAATTATGGGCATCGCTGTCATTGGTGGCTTTCTTGGCTATGTCTTTTTAGTAACATTACAACCGCCTGAGCAAAATTCTGAAGCACTTATTAATTTAGTTCTCGGTTATCTTGGTGGCTTAGCGAGTGCAATCATAAGTTTTTACTTCGGAGCCTCAAACACACAAAAAGACGATTCATAAATGTCTGTTGAAGCTTTCGTTTATAACGCAGAATTAGTAAAAGTCGTAGACGGTGATACCGTTGATGTTACCCTTGACTTGGGCTTTGATGTCAAACTCCATAAGCAACGCTGCAGGTTAGCAGGAATTGATACGCCTGAGTCAAGGACTCGTAATCTTGAAGAAAAAAAACTTGGTCTAGCCGCTAAAAAAAGATTGCAAGAATTGTGCGTTGGCAAATTTAAAATAAAATCGCTTGGTAAAGGAAAATATGGCAGAATATTAGCCATACCATATACGGAAGAAGGTGAAGACATTTGTGAAAAATTGGTTAAAGAAGGTCATGCGAGAAAATACGATGGCGGAAAAAAACAACCTTGGGTCTGAGATGCATATATCTGAAGAAGGCATAAACATAATTAAACATTTTGAAGGCTGTCCTATAGATGAGGATGGTAATTGCGTGGCTTATCAAGATGCAGTGGGTGTGTGGACAATTGGTTTTGGACACATCAAAGATGTACAAGAAGGTGACAAATGGTCTAAAGAAAAAGCTGATTTCATGTTATGGAGGGAGCTAGAAGATGAATATGAATCATATATTAATGATTATGTGCATGTGCCTCTTGTTCAGTGCCAGTTTGATGCATTATGTAGTTGGGTATATAACTTGGGTCCTGCAAATCTAAAAAAATCTACATTACTTAAAGTCTTAAACAATGGCGAATACGACAAAGTGGGTGAACAAATAAAAAGATGGAACAAAGCAGGGGGAAAAGTTTTACAGGGTCTTGTCCGTAGAAGAGAGGCAGAAGCTTTACTTTTTGAGGGCAAAGACTGGAAAAATGTGTAGAAGGCTAATATGGCAACAAAAAAAACAACACGGAAGAGAGCAAGAAACTCTAAAGGACAGTATTTAGGTGATAATCCTAATACACCTTTTAGAAACGAAGCCTATGAAAAGAAATATCACATAGGCGACTTTGCTATAGCTTTCATAATTGTACTTGGATTGGTTTTATTATATCTGTATAGATAAGGTTATAACATGCCACATAAAACGGCACGAGTTGCCATGGCAGGCGAATACTTATGTGCATCCTTCCTAACAAGGTTCTGTGATTCAGTAATCATTGCACCTGAAGGGCATAAAGCAGATTTAATATTAGATCACTGTCATAAGTTATATAGGGTGCAAGTTAAAACAACTAACTCAATCTACAAAAAAGATAACAACGACTATTATCGTTGGGATTTTAGAAGGTCAGTGGATAAAAAAAGCAAGGAAGAAAGATACTCGGCAGAAGATGTTGATTTTTTTGCATTGGTTGCGTTGCCAAGAAGCTTTATTGTGTTTGTACCATATAAAAATGCACCCAATTCTTTTGCTAAAAAGATCGAAGAATTTAAAAAAATAGACCCTGCTGAATCATTACAAGAAACATTGAATGTAATAAATAAGACACCAAAACTCGATCCATTATATGAATTTGAATAAAGATGCTTATAATGGAGTTAACATGCAGATAGGTTTTTTAAAAAAAACTCTCCTCTCTTCCAATATTTGCATGTTCAGGGAAGCTGACCAAAACTCCCTAAAATGTAAAGTTGGCTTCCCACCTTAAGACTATGGATATCACAAAAATTAAATCATTTGATGCACTATCTGAGGATGAGCAAAAAAGAGCTTTATTGCTTATCAATAAATGGAAGAATATTAAAAGCCAAGAAAAGTGTCAGACAGACTTTTTAGAGTTTATTAAATATCTTTGGGATGGAGTTATTCTTGGTAGACACCACAAAATACTTGCAGATAAATTAAATCGTGTTTCGCAAGGCAAATGCAAAAGACTGATGGTTATGCTACCTCCAAGGCACTCTAAATCAGAATTTGCGTCTACTTATTTTCCTGCATGGATGATGGGTTTAAATCCAAGTTTAAAAATAATACAAGCAACTCACACCGCAGAACTTGCAGTTAGGTTTGGTAGAAGAGTCAGAAACATAATTGACAGTGAAGAGTATCAACATGTTTTTCCTAATATATCCCTATCGGCAGATAACAAGTCAGCAGGTAGATGGACAACCGATGACGGTGGAGAAGCCTTTTACTCAGGTGTAGGTGGTGCGATTACAGGTCGTGGTGCTGACCTTTTAATTATAGATGACCCACACTCAGAGCAAGATGCAATGTCACCAACCGCAATGGATGCCGCTTGGGAGTGGTATACATCAGGACCAAGGCAAAGGCTACAGCCGGGAGGAACAATTATCTTGGTTATGACACGATGGAGTACCAAAGATTTAGCAGGAAGATTATTAAAAAGACAAAGCGAAGATAATGCAGATCAGTGGGAAGTAGTCGAATTTCCTGCGATCATGCCTGAGTCTGAAGAACCGCTATGGGGTGAGTTTTGGAAAAAAGAAGAGTTACTTAGTGTTAAAGCATCATTACCTGTAAGCAAATGGAACGCACAATGGATGCAAAATCCAACAGCAGAAAGCGGTTCAATTGTTAAAAGAGAGTGGTGGCAAAAGTGGGAGGCAGAAAACATTCCACCTTGTCACACGATAATTCAATCTTACGATACAGCGTTTTCAGCCAAAGAAACGGCTGACTATTCAGCAATTACCACATGGGGAATATTCGACCCTGAAGACGGTTCTGAACACGCAGTAATTTTGTTGGATGCCAATAGATTTAGAGTTGATTTTCCTGAGCTTAAAAAATTAGCCCTTGAAGAGTATAAATATTGGGAACCTGACATTGTTTTAATTGAGGCAAAAGCTAGTGGTACACCATTAACACATGAGTTAAGAAAGATAGGAATACCTGTTCAATCTTATTCACCAAGTAGAGGACAAGATAAAACAGCTAGAATGAACAGTGTGTCACCCATGTTTGAAAGTGGTATGATATGGGCTACGGAAGATCAGTTTGCGGAAGAAGTTATAGAGGAGATGGCATCTTTTCCGTTTGGTGAGCATGATGACTTTTGTGATAGCTCAACCATGGCATTAATGAGAATTAGACAGGGAGGATTTATAGAACTAGCTAATGACTATCAAGATGATGTATCATTTGACAGAACAGCTATGAATTATTATTAATGAAAATATTTATTACAAAATTCACGCATGACGAAAAAGAGTATGACGGTCCATACATTCATGCAAAAAATATTGATGAAGCCACAACTGTAGCAGAAGCTAATGGCTATATTCTCCTTGGTGAATTAACAGACATTATTGTTTCTGAAGAAACAGAAAAAAGAACATTACATTAAAATGGCTGATTTTGAAAACACAGCCAATACTGATAGGTATAACAAAAATTTTAATTTTCTAAAACAGCACCACAATGAAAATTTTACTTTGTTGCCTGATAGTTCATTTGGTGAATCAACATCAATGCAACTTGGCACCTTTGGCATAGATGGTAAAACATATATATTACCTACCTTCAGTAAAAAGATTTACAATGAAACAGGTGAAGTAGAGTCGAACATAAATAATCCTGTAGATATGTTTATAGAACAAATTAGAAATGGCACAATACAGGGATATAATTCAATTGAGCAAGCAGACATGGCGATGCGAGATTTGAGAAACGAGATAATAAAAAACTAATATGGCGATAGAAAGAAGATTAGGCACCGAGGACAATCCTGATATTGTTGACCAAAGCAAACAAATAGACATTCCACAGGATGAGCCATCTATTGAAGAACAAATAGCTGAAGCACTTGAAGTAGAAATAACTGATGACGGTGTATTTGTAGGTCAAATCGAAGAAGAGTCTGTTACAGAAGTACCATTTGATGCAAACATTGCAGAATATTTAGATGACAGCGTACTTGGTTCTATATCAAATAAATTAGTCAGCGCTGTAGAAAATGATAAAGAGTCAAGAAAAGAATGGGAGAAAACCTATACTGATGGATTGAAATATCTTGGTATGAGATTTGATGAACAAAGAAGTCAACCGTTTGAAGGTAGCTCAGGTGTCATACACCCTATTCTAGCAGAAGCAGTTACTCAATTTCAGGCACAAGCTTACAAAGAATTATTACCTGCACAAGGACCAGTTAAGACACAGGTGGTTGGTCAAAGGTCTGCTGAAGTAGAAATGCAATCAGAAAGAGTGGCAGAGTTTATGAATTATTACATCATGAACGAAATGCCTGAATACGATCCTGAGTTAGATCAGTTATTATTCTATCTACCACTTTCAGGAAGTGCCTTTAAAAAAGTTTATTACGATGAAGCATTGCAAAGACCTGTATCTAAATTTGTGCCTGCCGAAGATTTATTGGTGCCTTACGAAGCCACTGATTTAATATCAGCAGAAAGGGTCACACACATTGTTTCAATGTCAGCCAACGAAGTTAGAAAGTTACAACTCTCAGGTTTTTACAGAGATATAGATTTATATGGTGATGAGGTACGCATCAGAGATGATGTCACAGAAGAAATAGATAGCATTCAAGGTGTAGAGCCTGATTACAGTGAAGACGATGATAGAAAAATATATGAAATACATACCATAGCCGAAATAGAAGGTTATGAAGATGTGGATGCAATGGGTCAGCCAACAGGTCTTAAGTTACCTTACATAATTACCATTGATTCAGCATCAAGAAAAATATTATCTATTAGAAGAAACTATGACCCACAAGACCCTGTACGCAAAAAGATAAATTATTTTATACAGTATAAGTTTTTACCGGGTTTAGGTTTTTATGGTCTTGGTTTATCGCACATGATAGGCGGTTTATCAAAGGCATCTACATCAATACTAAGACAGCTTATAGACGCAGGTACATTATCAAACTTACCCGCAGGATTTAAGACAAGAGGTATAAGAATTAGAGATGAAGCCTCACCCCTACAACCGGGTGAGTTTAGAGATGTTGATGCACCGGGTGGTGCCTTGCGTGACTCGCTCATGCCACTTCCCTATAAAGAACCAAGCAGTGTTTTATTTAGCTTGCTTGGCTTATTAGTAGATAGCGGTAAACGATTTGCCGCAATAGCTGACATGAACATAGGTGACGCAAATGCCGCCATGCCTGTTGGCACAACTGTGGCTCTTTTAGAAAAAGGCACCAAAGTTATGAGTGCGATACACAAAAGATTGCACTACTCACAAAGAACAGAATTTAGGATTTTAGCAAGAGTTTTCTCAGAGTTTCTACCGCCTGTTTACCCATATGAAACAGGTAGTGGTTCAAGAGAAATAAAGCTTACAGACTTTGATAAGCGTGTTGATATCATACCCATATCTGATCCGAACATATTCTCCATGAGTCAAAGAGTTGTTATGGCTCAAGAATTGTTAGCCATGGTGCAATCAAATCCTGAAATACATGGACCGACAGGTATTTATGAGGCTTACAGAAGAATGTATGCCGCATTAGGAGTTGATAATATTGATTCTTTATTACAACCACCTACCGATAATTCACCAAGACCTACTGATGCAGGTATTGAAAACAGTGGATTACTACAGGGCATACCTGCAACTGCTTTTCCTGAACAAAACCATGAAGCACATATTGAGGCACACAAATCTTTATTTTTAACTCAGGCAGTACAAACAAACCCACAGTTGCAATCTTTGATAATTGCTCATGTTATGCAACATTTACAATTCTTAGCTAATCAAATTTCACAACAACAATTACCCCCTGAAGTTGCACAACAGATTCAGCAATTATCTGAGCAAGCTATGCAACTCGATCCACAAAGTCAAATGGCAATACAAGGGCAGATTCAGACGGTTATAGAGAGCTACAGTTCACCGATATTGGCACAACTATCCAGTGAGTTCTTGGCTTCTGTACAACCGCCTGCTCCTGTTGATCCGTTGGTGCAAATTAGACAGCAAGAGCTTGGATTAAGAGATAAAGAGATTGAGATGAAAAATTCTCAGTTCCAAGCAAAAGAAGAACAAGACGCTATGGAAAGGTCTGCTGAATTGCAAATCCAAAAACAAAAAGCTGACCAACAAGGAGCAATTCAAGCTGAGAAAAATGACATAGCAAAAGAAAGACTTCAGCAACAGGCTGAGTTAAAATTAATTGATTTACAAGCGAGGATGAATAGATGACGAGTTCAATCAACGAGGTTATAAGAGAAGGCATTAAAAACAAAAAAGTCGAAGAAAAACTTAGACAAGAAAATGCCGAGAAACTTTTGCAAGATATTCAAATTCTTGAAGAAGATGAAATCATAGCTAAGCCAAAGCCAAAAACAAAGGCAAAACCAAAGGCAAAAGCAAAAGCAAAAAAAACAACAGTTAAAAAAAGTGCCACTAAAAAAGGGAAAAAGTAAAAAAGTAATTTCGCAAAACATTCAAGAATTGGTTTCAAGTAAACCAAGTTCTGCTAGAATGAAGGCAATAAAAAGCCTAGCAAAGAAATTAGATGTATCTTTGGATAGGGCAAAACAAATACAAGCAGGTGCTATTGCGTATAGCAAAGCAGGTAAATAAAGGAGCAAATATGAAAGCTAAAACATCCATTACTATTAAGGGTCAGGGCAACATACCTCTAACACAGCCAAAAAAAGTTACAGTAGGTCCCAAGCATCAGCCGGGCTACGGTAAAGGCAAAGCGAGAGGTGGTGGTGCGGCTTTACGAGGAACAAAATTTAACGGAGTTTTCTAAATTATAAATGGACAAGTATGATTTTATTCATGCTCTCCGTAGGGATTTACGGCAAAGAGAGGAGCAAATCACAGAAATTCTTCTGTCAGGCGGAGTGCGTGACATGGAGAAATATCAATTTTTAATGGGAGAAATATCTGCATTAAACTATATTCATGATAAGATAAAAGAACACTTACATGAAGAAGGAGAGAGTATAGATGTCTGATAATACAGTTACAGAAACAGAAGAAACAATAAATTTAGATGAAGCTTTTGTAAAAGAGGAGGATCGTGTACTCGACCCCACTCTTTTAGATAAGAGCATCTTAGATAGAATGCCTCAACCAACTGGTTGGCGTATTCTTGTCTTACCTTACCGTGGTAAGGGAATGACAGAGGGTGGTATCAAATTAGTAAAAGAAACCATCGAAAGAGAAACCTTAGCAACCGTTGTAGCGTATGTGGTTGCCATGGGTCCTGATTGTTATAAAGATACTAGGCGTTTCGAAAAGCCATGGTGTCAAGAAAAGCAGTGGGTACTTATAGGCAGATATGCAGGTTCAAGGTTTAAATTAGCGGATGAGAGCGAAGTCAGAATTATCAATGATGATGAAGTCATAGCTACCATCCTTAACCCTGATGACATCGTTTCAGTATAGGAGCATATAATGAAAGAAGAAAGAGATGATATTCAGGTTCAGCTTGATGAAACTCAAGCGATAGCTAACAGTGAAGAAACTGTAGAGTTACCGCAAGACGATCAAGAACAAGCAGTTGGAACCGACTCAGGCGGTGAAGATGAACTTGATAAATATACCCGTGGCGTTAGCAAAAGAATAAATAAGCTAAACGAAAGAATAAGATCAGCCGAAGACAGAGCAGTAACGGCTGAAAGCAAATACGCAAAGCTACAAAACGAATACAATACCGTTAAAAGTAGAGCAAGCGTGTTAGATAAAAGCTACACCGAAGAATATGAAAATCGTGTGGCTTCACAAAGACAGCAAGCCGAGGATTTGTATAGAAAGGCTAGAGAAACCAATGACCCTGACTTAGAAGTTAAAAGTGTTGAGCTTTTAAACAAAGTTGCATTAGAAGAGGAAAGGGTAAGACTAGCCAAGGTTCAGCTTGAGCAACAACAGGCAGAATTTACAAATCCACAAACAACACAACAAGTTGTTCAAAAACCTCAAGAAGAGGTGTATGATACTCCTAAGCCTGATACAAAAGCTGTGGCTTGGGCTGAAAAGAATGACTGGTTCCAAAAGGACAGAGTTAAAACATACACAGCTATGGGTATTCATGAAGACCTAACCAACGAAGGTTTCGATGGCAGTGAAGATGAATACTACGAGGAATTAGACAAAAGATTGTCAAAAGTTTATCCTGAATTGAAAGATTCAGAAGGCGTTTCAAAAGAAGCTAACCCATCTGTGCAAAGGGTCGCTTCTGCTTCTTCAGGAAGTCGCCAACAAACACAAGGAAAGAGAAATGGGTTAAAGATTAGTTCTAGCCACCTTTCTGTAAAAAGCAATCTGAAACCTCACGGTATGACTAATCAAGAATGGTTAAAGCGTGTAGGCAAAGAGATGATTAAAATTGAAGGAGGAAAATAGTGGATTTAGAAAAAATTGAAGAAGTAACTCGTGAATCTCGTGACAGTGAGCAACACGATAAAAATGCTAGAAGAAAACCGTGGCAACCTGCGAGGATGTTAGAAACTCCTCCTGCTCCTGAAGGTTATCAATACCGATGGATCAGGTCAGAGTATGTCGGTGTAGAGGACAGAAACAATGTTTCTGCTCGTATGAGAGAAGGATGGGAATTTGTTCGTCAAGAAGAATTACCTGATTTCCCTCTGCCTACAATCGAACATGGCAGACATGCAGGAGTCATAAGTGTAGGTGGACTTATCTTAGCTAAGATACCGTCTGATACTGTCAAAGAAAGAAATGAATATTATAAAAACAGGAATGTTCAACAAAACGAAGCTCTTGATAACAATATGTTCAATGAAGTCGAAGGCAATAACAGATATGTCAAGTATCAAAGCAACAGAGAGTCTAAAGTATCATTTGGAAAAAAAAGGTAGGTAAACTAAATGGCGAATAAAGACGCATCATTTGGTCTGAAGCCTGTAAGAATGATGGGTGGCTCACCCTATTCAGGCGGTACAAGCCGATATAGAATAGCCGCTAACTACGGAACTTCTATCTTCCAAGGTGACTTAGTAAAACAAGTTACAGGTGGAGGCATTGAAAGAGTTGCTGCTAGTAGCACAGTTCCAGTTGTTGGCGTATTCAATGGATGCATGTACACAGACCCAACTACAAAAGAGCAAGTATTTAGTAATTATTACCCTGCAAGCACTAACGCTTCAGACATAATTGCTTTTATCGTTGATGACCCAAATGTGGTCTTCGAGGTTCAATCAGACGACACATTCCCTGTGGCTGATCTGTTTGGTAACTTTGAAATAATCGACACCAATTCAGGTAGTACCCTTACAGGTATTTCAGGAATGGAGTTAGATTTATCATCAGGTGCAACTACTACTACATTACCGTTAAAGGCGATTGATATTTCTCAAGACCCTGATAACAGCGATGTATCTAGTTCTAATACGAATGTATTGGTTGTTATTCAAAACCATCTCTGTGGTGTAAAATCCGCAGGTTTAGCGTAAGGTAGGTGACAAATGGCTATAAGTAGAAGTCAATTAGCGAAGGAGCTAGAACCCGGTCTAAACGCCTTGTTTGGTATGGAATATGACGAATACAACGGTGAGTACGAAGAAATTTATTCTATTGAAGACTCAGATAGAGCTTTCGAAGAAGAAGTATTAATCGTTGGATTTGGTGCCGCACCTGTTAAAGAAGAAGGTGCAGGCGTTAACTTTGATAATGCATCAGAAGGTTATACTGCAAGATATACACATGAAACTGTAGCTCTTGCTTTTGCATTAACTGAAGAAGCAATCGAAGATAACCTCTATGACCAACTTGGCAGAAGATACACACGAGCATTGGCTCGTTCCATGCAACACACCAAAGAAGTAAAAGGTGCAAATGTATTAAACAATGCGTTTGACACAAACTTTGCTATTGGTGATGGTCAACCATTGATCTCAACTGCTCACCCATTAGCGGGTGGTGGTACTGCTCGTAACAGAGCTTCAACAATGGCAGACCTTAACGAAACTTCATTAGAAGATAACATCATTGATATCTCAACTTTTGTTGATGACAGAAATCTAACTATTGCAGTTAGACCTGATAAACTGATCGTTCCACCACAATTAACATTTGTGGCTGATAGATTGCTCAACACACCGGGCAGAGTCGGTACATCAGACAACGACATCAACTCAGTTAGAAATCAATCCTCAATACCTAATGGGTTTGTTGTAAATCACTATCTAAATGACCCTGATGCATATTTCATTATGACATCAGTAAATACTGATGGTGAAGGGCTTAAAATGTTCCAAAGAACAGCCCTAGAGCAAACTATGGAACCTGAGTTTTCTACAGGTAACATTAGATATAGAGCTAGAGAAAGATATTCTTTTGGTGTTTCTAATTGGCGTGGAGTCTTTGGATCACAAGGAGCTTAATAGTTCTTTTTGTATTGTAAGGGAGCTTCGGCTCCCTTCTTTTTGAACATGAGATATTACTTAGAATTAATTATCAAAGCCAAATCCTTAATCGAAACTTGTGGAAGCGTCTTTCTTAAAGAAGAAGATAATTCAGACAAAAACAAAAAAATATATCAACACATTTTCACCGCATATCAAGAGCTTGAAAAAGCTATTTCTGAATTACAAAAATAATTCACTTTAAAAATTAATATTTGTTATACTTGTTTAAAACCAAGATAACTTGTTGTTTCAACTGGCTTGGCAGACTTTACTCCAAAGATGGAACAACTATATTTAGTTAGGAGAATACAATGGCTAAATCAACTTTTTCAGGTCCAGTCAAATCTTTGTCAGGATTTATTTCAGCAGGTAATACTGCTGTCGTCAGCTTAACTGCTGATACAACATTAACTGTAGACAGTCATGCAGGTAAGGTGCTTTTATGTAATGATGCTGACGGTAAATTTACTTTACCTTCAATCGTTACTACTGAGCCTAGTGACCCTACAGACCCAAATCAACTAAACAACTTAGGTGCTTCATTTACTTTTGTTATTGTAACTGCCGCTACTGACCTTGATATTAAAACAGACGGTACGGATAAGTTTGTTGGTGGTTTGTACACAGGTGTAGATGACTCAACTGGTAAAACCTTTATTTCAGGTGCATCCAATGATGTTATTACACTCAATGGTTCAACCAAGGGCGGATTAGCAGGAAGCATTATTAAAGTGCATGCTATAGCAAGTGCTAAATATGCTGTAGAAGGAATCACTTTAGGTTCAGGTACTTTAGTAACTCCATTTGCTGACGCATAATTTAGGAGCTTAGTATGTCTACTAGAATAACTGGCTCAGATGTAAAAACAGCAACCACAACATCAAGTGCTACTGGCGGCGCTTCTTTGATCTCAGGCAGATCAAGATTAAGAGGCTATATCATCGCAGGTGGTAGTTCTGATGGAACCGTTACATTTAAAGATGGCTCAGTAACAGGTTCAACTTTGCTTATTGCACCTTGTAACGCTAACGATACTGAAACATTAAACATACCTGATTCAGGTGTTTTGTTTGAAAGTGGCGTGCATGTTGTATTAAGTAATATTGATAGAGTTACTATTTTTCATTCTTAATATTTTGTAGTAGCATTCATAGAGTGCTACTACTTTAATTATGGCTGTAAAAAAGAAAAGAAAATCTAAACCTATTGCAAGAACCACAGGCAAGGGTGGTAATTATCGACCTACCAAAAAGGGTGCAGGTATGACTGCAAGAGGTGTCAAAGCCTATCGAAGAAAAAACCCCGGTTCAAAACTTAAAACAGCAGTTACAGAAAAAAAACCAAGAACCAAAGAAAGAGCGGCACGAAGAAAATCTTACTGTGCTAGGTCACTTGGTCAGCTTAAGAAAAGCTCTAAAAAAACAAGAAATGATCCTAATTCAAGAATTCGTCAAGCAAGACGAAGATGGAGATGTTGATTGGCTAAGAATAAAAAAGCTGATCCCAAGGTAGGAACAGGCAAGAAACCAAAAGGTTCAGGTCGTAGGTTGTATACTGACGAAAATCCAAAAGATACTGTTGGTATCAAGTTTGCAACACCTGAAGATGCTAGAAAAACAGTTAACAAAGTAAAAAATATAAACAAGCCATTTGCAAGAAAAATACAAATTTTGACAGTAGGTGAGCAGAGGGCTAAAGTTATGGGTAAGAATCTTGTTGCAAACATTTTTAAGAAAGGCAAAGATTCTATAAGAATAAAACATGGTCGTAAGACCAAAAATAAAAGGTGATGATATGGCAATACCTGACAATGTAAAAAATCCAAGCTTATATAAAAAAGCTAAAGCAAAGGCTAGGGCTAAATTTGATGTATACCCAAGTGCGTATGCAAATGCTTATATGGTAAAAGAATATAAGAAGATGGGTGGTCAATATAAAGCAGACGGTGGTGCGATGATTGCAAACAATAAAAAACTTAAGCCTATACCAAAAGGAAACAAAGGCTTGCCTGAGCTACCTAAAAAAGTCAGAAACCAAATTGGTTTTATGCGTGACGGTGGCAAGGTATCTTTTGTTGCTAGAGGTTGTGGAGCTATTGATCCTAAAAGAAAAAAAAGAACTAAGATGCGTGGCTAATTATGGCAAAGAGTGGTGGCTTACGCAGATGGTTTAAAGAAGATTGGGTAGATATAGGCTCACCCAAAAAAGGTGGCGGTTTTAAAAAATGTGGCAGAAAAAAAGCTAAAGGTTCAAAAAGAAAATATCCAAAGTGCGTGCCTGCATCAAAAGCTAGAAGCATGACCAAATCACAGATTCGTTCTGCGGTAACAAGAAAGAGAGCAAAAAAACAAGGTGTTGGTGGTAAGCCAACTAATGTAAAAACCTTTGTCAAAAAGAAAAAATGAATGAAATAGAGCTACAGGCTGAGATAAGGGCTTGGTCTGTTGAAGTATTGGAAGAGTCAAAAGATGATGGTCATGCAACATGTCCGTATGCAAAGAAAACTTGGCAAGACGAAAAAGTTAAAATAATAAAATCAGAAAAATCTACTTGGGAAGATTTAGTATTATTTGCAAAAAGATTTCCTAGCAACATAGATGTTTGTATTTATTGTGACTTCAACACTGACGAGCATGTTGAGGTGTTTGATGCAAAGATACAAATGATGAACACATTTTTTAATGAATTTAATCTTTGGATTATGGGTTTTCATCAAGATCATGAAGAAAAAACTGTTGTTGACCAAGAATCCTTTGAGCCTTTGTTTGAAGAAAGTTACAATATGATTTTTATGCAAAGATTAGATACACTTAACATTGCATCTGAAAGATTAGAAAAAATAGGTTATTATGACAGTTGGAACGAAGAGGAGTTCGAACAAATATTACAGCGTAGGAGCGTATAATGAAAAAGAAGCATAAAGGTTTAGGACCTAAAGCCAAGCCAATGATGAAAGGTGACATTATGAAAATGGCTATGGGTGGCGGTGCGTCAGCTAGACGAAGCAGACAAGGTGCTGAAACAGCTAAGTCAGGAGTCAAGAAAATGGCTATGGGCGGTGCAAAATCAGGAGTCAAAAAGATGGCTATGGGTGGTGCTAAGTCAGGAGTCAAAAAGATGGCTATGGGTGGTGCTAAGTCAGGAGTCAAGAAACTTGGTCGTGGTGGCGGACTTAAAAAGATGGGTCGTGGCGGAAAACTTAAAAAGTAAATGGCAGTATCAGGGTCAAAAAACTTTGAGCTAGATGTAGCTGATTATATTGAAGAAGCATTTGAACGATGTGGTCTTGAATTAAGAACAGCATACGATCTGAAAACAGCAAGAAGAAGTCTCAATTTATTATTAGCTGAATGGGCTAATCGTGGTCTTAATCAGTGGACAATACAAACTAAAACTGTAGCCATGGTTGATGGCACTACTACTTACAATGTAGATAGTAGCGATGCAACAGCCGCTATTGATGTATTGGATGCTTATGTGCGTGAAACAATAAACAGTAATTCTGTAGATTTACAAATGACTAGGTTATCAAGAAGCGAATATGCTTCGGTGCCTGATAAATCTACTGAAGGCAAGCCATTACAGTTTTTCGTAGACAAACAACTAAGCCCAACAATTAGCGTTTATCCTACGCCTGACAAATCGTCAACATACACTGTATACATGAATGTGTTGACAAGGATGGATGATGCAGACACACCAACAGACACTTTGCAATTGCCTTTTAGGTTTTATCCCTGTTTGGCGGCAGGATTGTCTTATTACCTCTCTATTAAAAAAGCTCCCGACAGGACTGCTTTTTTAAAACAAATATATGAAGAGGAGTTTTTAAGAGCTATGTCGCAAGATGAAGACAGAGCGTCAGTAAGGGTAACTCCTGATGTTGCTAGTTATAACTATGCATAATGGCTTTTGCTTCTAACAAAAATCCATACGGCATATGTGATAGATGTGGTTTTAGATATTATCTAAAACAACTTCGCAAAGAATGGAATGGCTTAAAAACATGTCCTGAATGTTATGAGCCAAAACATCCACAGTTAGAACCAAGAACAAATCTTACTGACCCACAAGCTGTTAGGGAGCCAAGACCTGACATAAG
>Ga0181369_1000227_pt1 | contig 16263 bp, 23 predicted proteins | sample LowvirmetaG_8_FD_130088 | JGI IMG/M metagenome (GOLD analysis project Ga0181369, IMG submission 130088) | Marine viral communities from the Subarctic Pacific Ocean - Lowphox_04 viral metaG | ecosystem: Environmental > Aquatic > Marine > Oceanic | place: Subarctic Pacific Ocean | collected... | reverse complement strand
TCAAATGCGTTCTTCACTGCACTGGAATATGACCCCACCTGTGTGCCACTGTGTTGGCTGGAGTGTGAGTTCTCGTCTGACCAGTTGAGTTCAAACACAATTGAGTATCCCTTCAACTCGTTGTATCCACCGCTGATTATGTCGTCTATCGTCTTTTCGGTGACTGTGAACCCTTCTGCCTCCAAATTTGCCTTGGCGTTGGTCTGTTGACTGTATATGTTGGAGTTGGAAACTATCAATGCCGTTTTCTGAGTCCAGGAGTTATCCTGCACTGTGTCTTCTGAGAACTTGGCTCCCCATGTGGCTATGTCACCATAGGTAACGCTTTTGGAGAGTTGTGTTGATAAAACCTGGTCCGCCGACACGGTCACTATCCATTCGTCAACATCCGATGCGCCATATGGATCTGTTACTTTCAGAAGCACGGAATAATTCGTGTCGGCAGAGACATCATCGAATGCAGAATTCAGATAAAGCCTGTTGCCGTCTATCGCTATCTTGCCCGAGGCATCACTCAAGATGCTGTACGTCAATTGGTCACCGTTGGCGTCCGAACCATAAACATTTCCTAGTGTGGTTCCCACGGATACGCTCTCAGACACACTAGTGTCATTTGGCATGTCCAACCATGGAGCCACGTTGATGTTCTGCTCTTCTGCCAGGTCTGCTATGAATTGATCGAACCAGTCATCAGCCTCCAGTGCAGTGTTGTATAATTCTTCGTTGTTGTCTACCACATAGAAGAAGTCGTCCATCTCGTCTTCCTGTGCATAGTAGTCGTCGGCAGAATCAATATTAGGACCTGTTATAAATTCATCTATCTGCGAAGTGTTGATAATGAACATGTTTTGTACGTTCTCATCAATTTCCATTTCCTGCATCTCTTCGGTCTGGAAGAAATTGTCGGCCTCTTCTGCGAACACGTTATTTTCAATCACTTTTTGTTTTTCTTCCTGTATGAATTCCTCCACGTTCACTTCAACCTGTTCGTCTTCCGGAACACTAAACACATCATTGTCCTCATTATACCTGGGTTCATCTTCAGGTATCCTGATAGGCATATTCTCGTTTGTCTGGAACACTTCTTGGAACTCCTCATCTATTGATATAAATTCTTCGTTCAGTTCCTGGAAGTCTTCATCTATCTCTTGATACTGTTCATCTATCTCTTGGAAATTATCGTTTATCTCTTGGAACTCTTCGTCCAGTTCTTCAAACTTCTGTTCTATTTCTGCTATGGCTTCTTCGTCGTTGTTCCTGTAGGCCTCTTCTGCTTCCTTCTCCAACTGCTGTGCTTCTTTCTCAAGTTCTTTTGATTTCTCGTCCAATTCTTTGACTTCCTCCTGGAGTTGCATATCCTTCTCCATCAGTTCGTCGGCCTTCTCTATGAGTTCTTCCTGCTTCTCGTCCAGTTCATCCAGTTTCTTCTCAACGTTCTCTTCGGCGAATGGATCTTCATCTCGTTCCACTTCGTTTGCATTTTCCTGCACATTAATTTTTTCTTCTTCCAGTTTTTCTATGATGTTCTCTTGGAACTCCTCAATAATTTCCTGTGGTGCTTCTTCAATGAACTGTTGTATTTCTTCTTTTGGAATGAAGTCCTCGAACTCCTGCACGAATTCTTTTTGGAACACTTCAAATTCTTCTACAATGGCATCAAACTTCTCTTCAACGAACTTGATCTCTTGCTCGATCACCAGTTCTTTTTCTATTACTTGTAATACTTCTTTCTCGATGACTTCTATGTTCTGTTCTATTTCTGTGAAATCTTCCTGTGCCTGTTCAAATTCTTTTTCAATCTCTCTTACTTTTTTCTCTACTTCAACCTTCTCTTTGGCAACTACTTCAATTTCTTTTTCGATCTCTTGTGCTTCTTCCTCGATCTCTTCGAATTCTTCTTCTAATTTTTCTAGTTCTTGCTCAATGGCCGCACGTTCTTGCACGTTGGCATCTGCTAGTTCTTCTTCCAGTTGTTCAATCTCTTCTGCAACCTCTTCTTGCTTCTCTTCAATCTGTTCTTTTTCTTCAAATGCTTCGTCAAGTTTCTCTTCGATCTCTTCTTTCTCTTCTGCTACTTCTTCTGCTTCTTCTTCAAGTTCCTCGACCTTTTCTTCCAACTCCTCTTTTTCTTCCTCAAGTTCTTCCGCTTCTTCCTCTAGTTTTTCTTTCTCTTCTTCTAGTTCCTCTTTCTCTTCTTCTGCTTCTTCTTTTTGTTTGACTGCTTCTTCAGTTTCTCTTTCTACTTTTGCAACCTGTTCTGTTTTTTTAGTTGTTGCGATTGTACTTGCAAACTTTTTAAGCACTTCTGTTTTTGGTAATATTACAGGCACAGTCGGCACAGTGTATGGGTCAGTTATTATGGTTGCTTCATAGGCTTTTGTCAACAACACTTGTCCCGAATCATTTTTAATCATGATCTGTCCCACTGTGCCATCACTGTTGGGCAGTAGAACTATCTCGTTGTCTTCACCCTCTGTGTTGGCCTTACCCGCAACCTGCGTACCCCTGACACCGATAGTCAACACTGGTGTCGTGACTTTCATTGCATCATTGCCCACTTTGGCAATCTGTCCTGAAACGAAAGAGAAGTTACCTTCCAATATGTTGGCGTTCATGGATCCTGTTGTGGGATTCTCAGGATCGTACACAAAATCATCTATGACCATTGTGCTGTTTGGATCAACAGACATCGTGGTCTCATCTGCGAAAGCGATACCAACGGCACTAGTGTTGGATGAGACTATATCATTGAGATATATGAAGTCACCCTCGTTCAACTGGATCGATTGATCCATACGTTGCACACTGACAGCACCGTCGGCTGTCGTTATCTTACCTATCGCTTGTGGATCCTCAAATGCTAACATGCCGTGGTCAAGAGGCTGGCCGATGGCCAAGAGGTTAACTATGTTGCCTTTGAGGATGCCGGTTGTCGTTGCGAGGTCAGGTGAAGTCAGAAAGTAGTCTTTGAGCAGTACCGTTTCTGGTTCGCCCGATAGGCTTGTGGAAGTTATGGATAGGTCAGCACCGTCACGAACAATCCTGCTGTCAAGCAGTTGCTCGATAGATACTTCTATAGATGTAGATGGACCTGCCATTTCGTACGTTAACCTCGCTCATGAATATTTAATAATAGGCGTGTTTTTAATCTGTGCGTACTTTATGGTCTTGGTGTGCATTTTAGTTTTTTACAAAAAAATTAAATAGTGCTGATGCAAGAAATTCTTACAGCACTGATGATTTGGATAGGTGCAAACACCCATTTTAACACTAATCATGATATACCTATGGTGATATTCCTTCCACAAGAGCAGTTGAACTATATGTACTATAAAGACACACCACACGATGGCAACTCACTGCACGGACTATACGACAAGGACAAAGACACCATATATCTACCTGACACGTGGGACCGTAGGAAGTCTTGGGACCTTGGTGTGCTTTTGCACGAAACATTACATTACCTACAGGACCAGAACCAGATGGAATTTACCTGTGTGCGTGAGATGGAGCGTGATGTATGGCCAATACAAAAAGACTACCTAAAACAGGTACATGATTTTTTATGGCAGTATGACGATCTTTGGTATCACATGATCAGCTCATGTGAACCTAACTTTTAAATATTTTATTTGTAATCTCAGAAGTTTTGTTTGTAACAGCCTTGTTGACGCATGTTTCCCAGAGGTCGTCGGGTTTGGAAGAGAAAATTAAATTTTCATCATAAGGAAGTGTCAACCAACTCAACGTCTTTGGTCTAGGAGGTTGTGGATCAAGTTCTGCTTCCAACTGTCCGGCCTCCCAATTAGCCATGCCCAACATTACAAGTTTTCTCTTGGGGCCATCGCCCTGTGCTATCATCTCCAGCATCTTTCGGTCCAGTGTGTATGCAACTTGATCCTGCTTACGTGATTGGCTACTGCCCAGTTGCACATCTTTCGTATGTAGCACACCTATGATGTTTGTAAGCACCGGTCCACCATAATACACAGCATTATTATATCCAGGCATTAATGGTATGCCACCTTCCGAACAAACGTGTTTGAAATCAGGGTGTTTACATATCTTGTTGATAATGACACCTGCGGCACCTGATACATCATGCCTCCACATGTACACCACTGATTTGGCGAATCGCCAGTCAGGCATGTTGGGAGGTGCTATGAGCAGTTTGCCCTGCGTGTCTGTCATACACTTTTACTTATAGTGTCAAACTGTTTTAATTTTATTAGTAGATCTTTAAGATCTTTTAAGTGAACGTTGTTAGGTCCGTCTGAAGCGGCATTGTCTGGATCATCATGTACCTCCATGAATACGCCAGCGACTCCAACGGCAACTGCCGCACTTGCTATAACAGGAATATGTTCTCGGTTTCCGCCCGAGCTCGTGCCCTGTCCTCCTGGTTGCTGGCAACTGTGTGTTGCGTCGATGACAACAGGATATCCTGTCTTCTTCATCTCGTGTAGTCCCCTCATGTCTGACACCAATGTGTTGTAGCCAAAACTGGTTCCACGATCACATAACCACAATTTTTTGTTGCCTGTTGATGCTACCTTCTCTGCGACATTCTGCATGTCCAATGGCGCCATAAACTGACCCTTCTTAATATTGATATACTTGCCCGTCTCGCCTGCCGCAAGTAATAGGTCTGTCTGCCTGCACAGGAACGCAGGTATCTGTAGTGCGTCCACGTGTGGAGCCACAAGAGCGGCCTGTTGTTCCGTGTGTATGTCAGTTATGATTTTTAGGTCGGGCATCTCCGCCTTTAACTTGTCGAATATCTCCATTCCACGTGCCAATCCCGCACCACGTTTGCCTGTTAGTGATGTCCTATTGGCCTTGTCAAAACTGCTCTTGTAGAAGAATTGTATATTGCAAACGTCAGCAATGCGTTTGATCTCTCGTGCCATTTTGAATGCATGTTCTTCAGATTCAATCTGGCATGGTCCTGCTATCAGGAAAAATGGCTTGTCATTGCCTATGTTCATGTAGGTACTTATTTTTTGGCTGTGACACCGATCTTTGGAAATGGGTTTAATGGAACCTGCGTAATTGGATATGCAGTATCAACTTTTAGATCAAATGCTTGTAAAAGTTGTTCTAAATTTTCTGCATATGAAGTTGTGGCTGTACCGCCTTTGACGTTAATAAACAAAATCCCCATACCTCCTGCTTTGGCACCAAAGTATGCCGCCAAGTTTGCCATGCCGTGTAGGTTCTGTGCTTTCTTGGCATCACCGTTTTTGACTGCTTGTACAATTTGTTTTTGATATGGATTATTTGGAAACAAATCTTTTATGATAAGTTGGAAGTCTTTGTAGATATTATTTGCTTGTTTTTTATCTGCCTGCATTCCTTGTATCAGTGCCGCATAACCTATTCCACTTGGAACTGCTCTTACAATACCTTTGTATTTGGTTTCAAACTGTTTTGCTTTGTCAGTGTATCCTGGTGCAGGTAATATATCATCATCTTTGAATCTACCAGCGAACATACCACCTTTGACTTCTATCTCTTGATTAGTTGCCATAACTGTCAAATCACCTTTTTGTCCTTTGACTAGTTCTTTACTATGCGTTGCAAATAATATTTCACCTGGTCCTATTCTAGAGGCAGGTTGATACATTAGTAAATCGTTGTAGTATTTTTGTGTCTCAATACTATCCTTGTACATAAACAAAATGTTTTCAAGTGAGTTTTGTGATCTTTTTAATTCGTCAAGTTGCACACAGGTGTTGCTGTTAATTGCATTCACGATAGCATCAATCTGCTTTCCACTTAAACCGTTTCCTATCATAAACTTAGAAACAATTTTATAATATTTTTGCATATCTGCATCTTCAATACCTTTGACCTTACGTGAGATCCTTGTGTATATGTTTGCTTCAGGGTCTTGTGTTTGTGTTTTATCTGTGGCCATTTTTATGTAGTCGTTAATTTTGTCAAGTATTGCTGGATCTGTGTCTGGTGGTAAATTTTGTATTTGCTTGGTCAAGGACATTATTCCTTCTGGTGATTCCATAAACCACGGAGTTCCTGTATCTTCTTTCCTCATGAACCTGTGTATAAGATCTTGGTATAGTTTGTCATGACTGTCCTGAGATATATCGCCTTTACCTAGTCTGTTATGTAAGTCCTTGACTCCTGTTAAAAAATCAGGATAACTTGCCACATTGGGCATCGGTATAACCTTCGCCTTGGGTGTTGGAAACTTAATTACATTGGATTCTTTTTCAAACCATGGTTTCATATGCGTATTTATAGCCTATGAGTTGTTAGTTTTTCTAAGGGTGTCGTTGATTTTTATGCTCGTCTCTAGTTGTGTGAACGGTGTGTTAAGTATCTCTCGGGCAAACCATGCCAATGCATTAGTATCCTTAGGGAAACATGATCCTGCATACCCACGCTGTCCATCATGTCCCGGTACTTTCATATGTGACTTGCCTATACGAGGATCGTTTGCAATAATCTTTGTGAATGTCTGCCAGTCGGCACCCTTGGCCGCTTTGAGTACATCATACATCTCGTTCATGAATGTTACTTTTGTTGCTAGAAAACTGTTGATGCAATACTTGACCATACTTGCTGTTGTAAGATCTGTTTTATATACAGGACATTCTGCACAATCACTGTGTTCCTTGTACAGTTTCTCAACTGCGTCTGTGTCTGCATTCACACCACCAAAAACATGCATAGGCGGATTTACGAAATCATTTATATAGTTCTTCTCTGTGAGGAATTCAGGATTGTAGACTATCCTCAGGTCTACACACTGCTCTAGTATGCTTTCAAGTTTATATGCTGGCACTGTGGACTTGACAATCACAAGTAATCCTTTTGATTTGTTCAACTGTTGTAAAACATCTTCCAGTATCGCTGTGTTGCACTCGCCCGTCTCCAACTGTGGTGTTGGCACTGCCACGAATGTTGCGTCAGGTCGGAATGCGATCAAATCCTCTATGGTGTTGGTGCTGTTGTGTTTGGGATCTACTATGAACTTCTGCACGTCCTTTGTGAATCCATGATCCACCGCTGTGCCTACAAAGCCATGTCCTACAATTCCTAGTTTCATTTTCTCAAATATTTCCAGCAGTGAGGGAACGCCTCGTCTGCTAATTTATCTATCACGTTTGCAACATCCTGTGTTTCCTTCTGAGTGTCTGGTTTGCATCTCAGGTTACAAACCCTCGCGAATGCGTACAAGGTGCCCGACCAATACCATTCCGTCATCATTGATTGTGGCAACACCATACGTGCCTGTTCTGGTGCGACACCTTTTTCTATCATGGCATTGTACAGTATCAAACAACTCTGCATGGTCATTTCTAGATTGTGATCCAGTGTTGGTCCCAGTTCAACTTCACCATCCGAACCCTGCTTTGAATTTACAGGACGACCTCTCCATGCTGTTGGTTTGTATATCTCAGGTGGGAAGTCCACATAACGTCTTGAAACTTCATTCCACACAAGACCCACTTGGTGTTTGACAAGTTGCCTTGCCACGAATATGGGAGCCTTGATCCTGAACTGCATTGATGCGTGTGCGAAAGGTGACCAGTGTTCGTGTTCTGCTAGATACTTGATCAACTTCTCATCTTTGCCATCAAATACATCTTTAGTTTTTGAATAACTCACCCTTGCGGCATTGACCACGGAAAGGTCTGTTCCCATTTTATCAATTAGTTCTACGGTCATCATAGTCCCATCAACTCTCTTATCTCTGGATTAATCATTTCTCTGCCCCATTGTGGTTGCATTGTGATTTTTACTTTACATTTTAAATTGGGTATGCTCTCAATTTTCTGTTGCACATCTCTTGGTATCATATCCGCCGCTGGACAGAACGCACTTGTAAGACTCATCAGTACATGGACATAGCCATCTTCTGTTACCTTTACATCATATATCAGTCCAAGGTTATAAATGTCAACACTGATCTCAGGATCATAACACTCTTTGAGTTTCTCCACTATTTTGGGCATGTACTCACTCTGTGTTGGTGGATGTTCCTTGATGTCTTTCAAGTCTGTTTGTAACTGTGGATCAACTGATGCGTTTGGTTGTGGAATCCATCCTGGAGGGGTTTCAATCATTGGCTATCCTTATAATTCTTGTTATTAATTCCCCGAGTCCGTTTTGTCGTTGCATGGTTAATAATTCTTTGATGCCCAACGGTGTGAAACTATCCACTGTAAGTTCCGCCACTTCGCTTTTGTCTGCACCATTTACTATGTCAGTGACCAACTTTGCAGTTCCTTTGGTGATGAATGCATCTCCGTCAACTTGATATTGCATTTTGTTGTTGGTGTCTGCACCACCTATAATCCACAACTTGCTGGCACAACCGTGTATTCGATTGTGTTCTGTTTTTGCTGACTCTGGCAACGGGTCTACTTCCTTTGCCTTGTCTACGAGGTATTGTAACCGATCATGTCCTTCCAACATTGCCAAGTTCTCTCCGGTTTCTTTTATACTATCAATTATCATTTGTCATTCTTGAAAGGTAAATTCTTACCTGATAGTTCCTCTGGTTTGGGTTTATACCCTTTTTTCATTTGAAATCCGTATCCTTGCCTGCCCAGTTGATGTATCTTGGGATCGAACTGTGAATTCTTGCTGGCTATTTTTTCTCTTTTCTTTTTGTTGTTCATTACTTGTCCTTAAAATATTTTTCTAGTCTTCCTTGTTCTCCCGAGTGCTTCTCATGTTCCGGCATGGGGTCTTTCTTCTCTGTGAGCACCGCCCACTCCTTAGACCACTTGCCATTAAACTCTACCCATTTGGCACCTTCCTCATCTGTGTCTGGCAGTATTGCGTCCTCCGGACACTCTGGTTCACACACTCCGCAATCAATACACTCGTCTGGATTAATAACAAGCATGTTCTCGCCCTCATAAAAACAGTCAACTGGACATACTGTCACGCAATCTGTATGTTTGCACATGATACACTTGTCATTGACAGTGTAAGTCATTATAACCTATTCAGTGATTCCAGTTTATCTTCGGCGTGTGCTAGTGCTTCTAATTTCTTTTCTGCAGTCACAACGTAATCGATATGTTCTGCTACACCGATTGGATTTGCCAAAAAGGTTCTAAGGTCTGCTTTAGCAACTTCAATCTCACCTTCTAATTTTTTTATCAATGCGTCTTTGATCATTTTTCTCCTAGTCTTTTAGTTTTTTTTCTAATTCGAAGTACCCACCAATGTGTTCTTCGTTTAACCATATCTGAGGCATGGTCCTTGCATTGGGTACAAGTTCCAATAGATCTTGTATCTTGTAACCTTCTGCTATGTTCTTCTCCTCATACTCTATACCTTTGTTTTTCAAAAGATTCTTTGCCTTCTCACAATACGGACAGGCCGGTTTGCTCCATACTACTGCTTTCATCACTGTTCTCCTTCTAACTTCTCTTTAAATTTTACCCAACCATAGAATACTATATCATACCAAAGGTAGTTGATTAGTAAACCTAGGAATGTTAGTCTTACACCTAACAGCACTCCTGGTAGGAAAAAAAGCACTAACCACAACGTGACAAAATATCTTTTGACATACTGTGGAGGTATTGCCCAAAAAATCCAATTTATCATACAGTGTCGTCACCATGGTGATAAAATTTAGAATTATTTTCAAGTCTATTTAAGAGTCTCTTAATTTGAGGTATACGTTTTGTGCCAATACCGTGCAAGATTGTTTTTAAGAAAGGTCTTGTGATTCTTGGCCAGAATCTATACCTTTGCACATATTTGTAAAAGTCCTGTATGGTATCAAAACATTCTTTCACATCTTGGCTGTGCACCTGTTCCAGCACCCTGTCCTGCGAAAGTTTGATTAATATTGAATGGAATCTTGTTGTGGCATAGTCTAGTGTGCCATAATACATGTCAACTTGGTTGTTTCCTCCAGTCCTGTCCTTGACTAAATCAATTACTTTTTGATTTTCAAGTACAAAATCCTTCAGTTCCATTTTACTGCTTCTTGACTTTGATTTGTAATGGAAAGTTTTCTTGCCTAGCGGCCAATGTAGCCTCTATACCCTTCTGCTCTGCAACTTCGTGTGTGTATGAACCTACTATACCTTGGCCGTCTTCGTGTATTCTTTTTGTGATATGTTGTGCCTGTTCTGGTGACTTTCCAAAAATTTGTTTTAGAACTTTCACAACAAATTCCATTGTGGTGATATTGTCATTTATAAAGATAACATCATAAAGTCCTGGCTCATCCAGTTTAATTTTTTCTTTTGTAAGTGTTTGTATATCTGCCATTGTCATACCTTTATTATAACATAATTTTGGTTGATGTCAAATATGGAGGGGTGTTTTACCACCCCATCCATTTCATGCTTTACTTGATATCGATAGATTTTGCTTTCTTGTGTTCTGGAATTATTCTCTCCATGCTCACTTTTAGCAAACCATCTTTCAGTTCTGCACCTTTTACCTCGACATCATTTGCGATGGTAAAACTTTTAGAGAACATTCTTTTAGAAATGCCTCTGTGTATTACATTACCATCCTCATCTTTGGTCTCTTCCTGTTTCTTGGATTTGACTGTAAGTAGATTTTCTTTGTACTCTACTTCGATGTCTTTCTTGTTGAATCCTGCAAGTGCAAGTTCAACATCGTAGGTGTTCTCACCAGTCTTTACTATGTTGTATGGTGGGAAGTTTGCAACAGATCCTCTGAAGAAACTGTCGTCCATCATATGCTCAAAGTGATCGAACATATCATCGAACCCTACGGTTATGGGTCTTAGGTTATTAAAAATAGATAGATTGTTTTTCATGTGCTTTCCTCCTATTGTTAAGCGAGTTAATTTATTGAAGATCCTATCTATAGCAATCTTCAACTGTATTTATTATAACATATATGTACTATATGTCAAATTACGACCTTTTATGGTAAACTATCTTCTGTTAGTACGACCCATGAAAATATTGCTATCTCTTTCACGTTGCAATTTTCTTAGGGTTTTTGCACGTTCTTTTCGTTTTTCGCGTTTGATAGCACTTGGTTTGGTATAGACACCATTATCTCGGATCTGCTCTATGAACTTGTCTTCTTTGATCCAACGTTTTATTTTTCTATAGGCCCTGATAGCATCTCCGCCGGCAGGCACTTCCACGTAATAACCGTGAAATCCTAATGGTCTATTTGTTCTGTTGTTTTTTCGCATCCGTCTTTTTAAATACTAACACAGGGTCGGCACTATTGTCAACCACCTCATTAGTTATCTGTATCTTGCTCACACCATTTCTCTTCATTTCATTGGCTTCGAATTGATATGGTAAAACTACACTGTCCACAATATTCTTTAGACCCCTGGCGTTGGTTCCTAAAGCCTGTGCCTTCTTCGCGATGCTCTGCTTTGCTTCTTTTGTGAATTCAATTTTGATATCATCTAAACCAAACAGATACTGTGTTTGCTTTAAAATAGCATTCTTAGGTTCCGTAAGTATCCTTACCAACTGATCTTGTGATAGTTTATTGACATGGGTAAGCATAGAAAATCTTCCAACAAATTCCGGTATCAATCCATATTTTATTAGGTCCTCAGGTTTGACCTGTCCTAAATAATTTTTCTCATCCTGTTCTCGTAATTTACTTCCAAAACCCATTCCACCTGATTCTCGTCTACGTATTTGATTCTCTAGTTCTGTGAATGCTCCGCCAACTATGAACAAAATATTTGTAGTATCTATCCTTACAGTCTGTTGGTCGGGGTGTTTACGTCCGCCATGTGGTGGTACCCTACACTCTGTTCCTTCAACAATTTTCAGTAAGCCTTGTTGCACACCCTCTCCTGATACATCTCTGGTAAGTGATGTGTTTTCGCCTTTCCTACAAATCTTATCTATCTCATCGATGAATATGATCCCTTTTTCTGTTTTTTCTATGTCACCTTCTGCGTTGGCATATAATTTTTGCACAACATTTTCCACATCATCTCCAACGTAACCAGATTCTGTTAATGTTGTTGCATCTGCAATCGCAAAAGGCACATCAAGATACTTGGCAATTGTTTTAGCCATAAGGGTCTTTCCTGAACCTGTTGCTCCAAGAATCATAACGTTGCTCTTTTCTAGATCAAAATCGATTGGAGGTTGTACAATCCTTTTATAATGATTTGCTACTGCAACCGATAAAACTGTTTTGGCTCTGTCCTGACCGACCACGTGTCTGTCAAGTTGTTCTTTAATGCTTAAAGGATCAAGTATGCTCTTGTCACCTGAATAAAGTTTTTCTTGTCTTGCCTTAACTGTGTCTTCATCAAGTATTTCGACACATAACTTTATACACTCATTACAGATTGATGTCTTGCTGGCACCAACGATCATTTTTGTGACGTCCTTTCTGGACTTACCACAAAAATTACAAATCAAACTTTCTTCTGTCATATCTTGCCTTTATTGTTTCTATTTGTTTTGTGATGTCTGCGTCTCCTTGAACTACATAATCACTGTTAAGGTTGGCTTCATCCAACCACTTGTCTTCTACATTAGATTTATCCCAAACAAAGATTGTTATTTCGTTTCTTGGAAACAGCTCGTTCAACTTGTCAGTGAACAATGTTTTTTGCCCGTCATTCAAATTGATGATTGTGAAACTAATATCCTTAGGACGTATCATAGATGGAGGTGTCACAATGGTCAACTTACCCATTTTACCAGTAAGTCCTTCTATTGCTTTATCCATCGTTTTTATGTTTGTTGATTTCGTTGATCACTCGTTGGTCTTCCTGGGAGAGATCTTCTAACTTAATTTCTTTGTTTTCTATTTTAGTCATAAGGTCGTTTATTCTCGCTTCGACTCTCTCATGATAATTCATTTCGCTAGTAATATTTTTGTTACCCATTAGGTGCCAAATTGTTTTATCGTTTTGTTCTTCGTTTTGCACGTACTCTTGTGCGTCTTCGAAGTTACCGTGTTCTTTGTGGAAGTTGTCGAGTAATTCGGCTCTTTGCCAATTACTCAGGCTTGGCTTTGGGGGCTTCACCACCTTATTCTTTTTGTTGACTTTCACTTGTCCAAGTGAACCCAATCCAGTGACTGCTTTTTCCGTTTCAATCACTTCTGTGAAGTCTGGTCGTGTTCTCTCTGGTTCCATTACTTCTTCTATCTGTTCAGATATTGTAGGTTCTTTTTCGATTGGAGTCATCACACTTTCAGACTCGTGCATTTTTAAAGCCTCTTCAACTGTTGCTGACATATCTTCTTGTCTAGCCTTCTCTGCATATTCTTCCAATGCCTTCTTCTCTTCGGCCTCACGTTTCTTGAATTCTTCTAGTTGTTTGTCTTTGTCATACTTTGGTGTCTCCATGTCGAACATGACTTCATCTGGATCAAATCCATCTTTGACATTATCTGCTACTATTTCTGTGTCTTCAGTTTTTTTTTGACTCTTAAGGTCTATGTGCGGAATAACTTTGTCTTCTTGTATGATTTCTACGGGTGCTTCTGCATCTGGTTTTGGCACTTTACTGTTAAATGAATCTAGTTTGTCTTTCCACTCCTGCAGTTGTTCGGTAGCCTTTTCCATTCGTTCTGCCGCGTCCTTTTTGCTGAACATTTCATTCCATTTAAGATCAATTCCCTCATCATCTGGTTTTTCTAAGTCAACTATTTCTTGTGGCTTAGGTGGTTCCGGTGGGAATCTTCTCATCAAACTTTGGTTGGCCGCAATCAAAAGTAATACGGCAAGTGGATCAAACACCACGATTAAAAGCAATATAACCCACCTTACAGCCTTGCTCGTTTCAACATTGTCAGTTATACCCCAATCAACTGCCAGTGCGGCTATGTACTTCACAGGACCAATCTCTGCTTCAAGTGTCAACATCTCTTTTTCAAGTGGTTGCTTCTCAACTATAAACAGGTCTATTCTGCCTTGTGAGTCAAATATCTTTTGTTCTGCTTGTTCAATCTCTTTGTTGAACTGTCCCTTGTTGTCTTTCGATCCAGTTCTCATGTTTGCTATGATCTCTTGTGCTTTAGCAATCTCCTCTTTGTGATCTGTTTTTAGTTCTGCAATCCTGTCCTGTGCTTCTGCTACCTTGATTGCTATCTGTTCACGTTCTTCTTTCTGACTTGCTTTTAGATCAGCCGCCGCTTTCTCTTCATTGAAGAATGATTTGTTTGATGTCAACACATCACTTACGTTCTTGTCTAGCACTTTTAATCTGTCATTAAGGTCTCTAACCGTATTGGTCTCGACCGCTAGTAGTGTTTTTAATTTTTCATTGGCATCTGCAATGATGGATTGTTGTACCTCAATGTCACCATCCGCTGTGCCTGTGTCCCTGGATATGGATTTTTCTGCTCGATTAATAATAAGTGTCTGTCTCTCTATAGACATCTTCTCACTTTCAATCTTGTCTTCGAGGATTGAAATACGTTGTATTAAGGTATCTGATGCAAGGTTCTGTTCCAGATGTGCCTTGGACAGGAATCCAAAGATACCCATACTTGTAATCAAACTTAAACTAATGACCGCCGTTGTAAGATAGGTCTTGAGCATGAAAGGAGTAAACTTCCAGTTCCTATACAGCCATGAGGCTGTAATAAGTTTACCTATTTCCAACACGCCACCCATGATCACAACAGGCACGAAAGCACCTGGGAATATGGTCGCAAGTCCAATAACGGAGTAGAAGATTGCTACACCTGATATGGACAATGCCGATAGGAGTGTTAGTATCGCGATAAACATATTATAGATGTATTTACTATAACAGAAGTTGCCGATTTATGCTAGTGAATTGTTTGGTAATTGATTACTCTTCAGAGTAAGTCAATGCGTTGTCAGTCGCTAATTGTCCGCTTGTGTTTGGAGCAAATGCTGTCACCGCCGTTACTGTGATTGCTTCAACTATCTCACCTTCGTTGCCACTTAGGACCGGTCCGGCAGTCACTGCCGTGTTTGCTACTAATCCTGCATTTGAAGTTGGATTGTAAACAGTCATGTTTTCAGTTCTTGTACTGTTAAGTGCTTCTGCAATTTTGTCCTGGATGTATAATGCTTTGGTTGTTGTAGTTGTAGAACCATCGATAGTAGTACCAGTTGTTGGTATGTAATCTGGATTGTCAAATACCAAACCAAATGCCAATGTAGTGATTGCAGTATCGCCTGCATCACTGCCATAAGTTGTTACTATGTTGTGAACCTTGAAATTTGATCTTACACCAATTGATTCCATCATCATTTTCCATCTTAGGTTTCCTCTTGAAACTTTTAATGATTCTGCTAATGTTGTTGGTTTTGTTGCGAAGTCGTTTGCAACACACGGTGATACTCTACCACCATTTGAATCGGCCGAGTCTGCAAAGCCGGCCTGTGCTATTGATACTGTAAAATACGTCTGTTGTGGTTCTGCTGGAGAAACCGCATATAATGATTTTGGTTCAACTGTTGCCATAGTGTTTAAATCCTTTGTCTTATGTACTTATTTATATGAATTATTTATAAAAGGACCAACTTGGTGAACCAATATATTTACAGGCATTGTTTGTAATATGCCTTTCTTTGCCGTTCAACTTAATATATGCCTGGTATGTACGGCAATAACCGCCGGATATTTCGTATGAGTGTATCACACGCACTTTGCCATTAGCCATTCGCTTTTTGCTGTACCAACTAACAATCTTGCCATTCTCTGCGTTTGTAAGGGCAAAGAACACTGCTGATTCATGTAATTTTTGCTCAGTTTTGTTGAGTCTAAATCTCATGAACTGTGTTTTTCTAAATAGATATGCAGGCATACTGTACTTCAATTCGTCACCTAGCCATCTAGGCTCAGGCATTCCGCCTATAGTGCCTTTGTGTTCTGTTGGCGTAGTCCCTGCGTATGCAGTTGCCGAGAACAACAGACTACTCAATACTATGATAACCTTGAACAATCTCATATCCAGTCCCATCCATTTTCTTGCAGGCAATTTGCCTTTGTGTCATTATTGTTTCACCTAGTGGCATGTCCCAGGTGTACATCTCACAGTTTTCTGCGATGCCCATTCCTTCTAGGAAGTCACTGGCTCCGTCATTGCACACCACTTTTTCTTCAACCTTGCTCTCAAGTATGTTGCCATCTGAATCAACCACTCTGATCTGTGTCGTCTCAACATCACAGTATTGATTGCTCCATGGGCCACCGGCTTCTGCCTTGTTGACAAATACCAACTTGGAAACAACAACTACTAGAGCCAGGGCTATAAGATAATATACAGTTCTCATAGTCCTAGTTCTTTAGTACTTTGTCTGCC
>Ga0181369_1000226_pt1 | contig 16289 bp, 3 predicted proteins | sample LowvirmetaG_8_FD_130088 | JGI IMG/M metagenome (GOLD analysis project Ga0181369, IMG submission 130088) | Marine viral communities from the Subarctic Pacific Ocean - Lowphox_04 viral metaG | ecosystem: Environmental > Aquatic > Marine > Oceanic | place: Subarctic Pacific Ocean | collected 2015-11-29 | reverse complement strand
CCATGAATGAAACTGTTCAGAAACAGGGAGATGCTTCTGTTACTGGTGTAGTTTACGGATTCTCTTCGGACGCGAACTTTAAGTATCTTGATGTTGCAGTGACTGGTGGAACCTGGGCAATCTTAGACACTATTGAAGGTGCTATAAACACTACAACGGCACAAATTAGTGCCATTGAAGATCGCTTACACCTTATCAATATCAGAGGGTCTTTCAACTCAGATATTCCTTTCAAGGGATATACAAGTGGTGAAACTGCAGATCCAATCTCATTTACTCTCAACCAAGCAGCAGTAACGAATAATACTGGTGGTAAATTGACAGTTGATACTGAGACTCTTTTAGGTTCTTTAGAAACTAATTCAGTTCTATATCCAGAGTCTTCTAGAGAATATTTGGAAGTCTCTAAGTATAGTGGTCTTGATATTGAGGTGGGCGATCAGATTGCATCTATTGGTTACACTCGTTTAACTGTTAGTGTTGCCGCAAGTCTCAATATATTCACAGTTGGTCATAAATTATATCAAGTCTCTGGTGGTGCTCAGAATACAGCAATTTATGGCGTAATCACTGAAGTTGATCTCAATAATAACTATATTTACTATGTCCCAGTTCAAGGAACATTTGGTAATGGTCAATTAGTTGGTGATTTTGGTCTGAGTGGAGTTGTACAACAGGGATCTGCAACTATTAGTAATATTACTAATGTTGATGGTGGTGCTTCTGCCAGAGTTCAGGATGTTCGTGAATCTGGTTTAAACAAGAGACTATATCTTACTAATATCTCAGGAGCATTTACTGGTAGAGATGGCATTAGAAGTTCTGATAATTATCGTGCTGCGGTTATTTCTAGGGCAATTCTTAAGGCACGAGTAAAACGTTTCTTTAAGGGATTTGATGGATCTCAAACCACATTCGATCTTACGATTGGTAATGGTACACAATATCTTCCAGATCCTGCAGGACATATGCTTATCTTTATCAATGGAGTTCTTCAACCTCCAGGTAGTGGTAATTCGTACAATGCATTCTCAGATAAGATTCAGTTTACTGAACCACCCGATTTAGGATCTTCTTTCACAGGATTCTATATTGGCAAATTGAGACAACTTGATGATATATCGTTTGAATTTGACTCGTTACGTCAATCCTTTAACCTCAAGCGTGATGATATTTTCTACTCTCTTACGCTTACGGATGGTGTTCAGTCTAGTGTTATTAGACCTGAAAATAATATTATTGTTTCAGTTAATGGCGTTCTTCAGGAACCTGGTGTTGGTTTTGAGATTGTTGGTTCTAGAATCATCTTCTCAGAAATTCCTCGTTTTGGATCTACATTTGTAGCATTCTCTTACGTTGGTTCTGAAGCAGACGTTGATGCTGATATTGTTGTACCACCAGTTGAAGTGGGAGACTTTATTGATATTGAAGGTGAGATAAGTGATCGTGAAGTTGCTGTTATTGAATCTTCCAACTCCTTAATCACATTCGATTATCTCGGATCTGTATTTGGTCAAAATGCTGATGCTGCTGCAATTTTAACTAATGGATATATTGAGAAAGTTAACGTCACCGCTGGTGGATCTGGATATACATCCAGACCTGTTGTAAGACTTGATTCAATTTCTGGATTTGATGGTCAAGTTAAAGCTCTTGTAGGTGTTGCTGGCGTCACTGTTTTAAATCGTGGATCTGGTTATTCAAATCCATCTGTAGATATTGAAACTTCCGTTCCTGATGATTGGACTGCTCCAGACCTTTCCTTATATGGTGCTGAAGTAATTGACCCTGAAGTAATCTCATAAATAACTAAAAATTGTAGCGAGTAATGGCTAAACAATCCCTAAACATTGGTACTGTTGCCAATGACAATACAGGTGATACTCTAAGGAGTGGCGGTGATAAAATTAATGATAATTTTGATGAACTATACACCGCCATTGGTAATGGAGCAACTTTAGGTATTTCGGTATCAAATCCAGCAGTGGGTCAGGTTCTGTCATACAACGGGAGTAGTTTTACTCCCTCAAATTTTAATGCACTTACCTCCGCACTAGATGTTTCTGGTAATTCTATTATTTCTTCATCTAATGGAGATGTCACCATTGTTCCAAATGGAACAGGTGATGTTAGAATTACTACTGGAAGTCAGACAACAATTTTTGATGGTACTACAGGTAATATTTCTGTAGGTTCGACTATTTCATATAAAAATGAATATACTGCATTAGGTAATGCCCCTAGTGCCGCATCTACACCTGGTTACTTTTTTACCGTTGATGGTGATGATAATCCATATGTAAATATGAATATCACCTCTGGTGGTATTGGTGATAGTAGAGTAAAACTTCTTACTGAGTATTCGGGGATTGATGCTCTGTCTGATGTTGACATTACAACAACCGCTCCTACAACTGACCAAGTATTGAAGTGGAATGGAACTAATTTTGTTCCTGCTGATGATGTAGCTGGCGCTGGACAATCAAATACTTTTGCAACTATTTCTTCAGATTCTGGTAGCACTAGTGCGAACACTGTATCTGATACATTAACAATTGCTGGTGGTACTAATATTACTACTGCAGTTGTTGGTGATACTGTAACTGTAAACTTTAGTGGAACTCTTACTACAACAGTATCTGCATTAACCGATACTGATGTTACAGGAATCACTCAGGGAGATTCATTATATTGGAACGGCACTAATTGGGTTGTCACTAGGAGTCCAATGACCTGGTGGGAACTTGGTGCTGATGGAGCAAATCATTTTACAATTAATGGTCCAGGTTTTTCTGCTGCTACAAGTGATCCGACACTATATGTAATGCGAGGTATGACTTATGCATTTGACAATAGTTCCAATGGTGGATCCCATCCATTTAGAATCCAATCGTCACAGGGACTTTCTGGAACTGCTTATACTACGGGTCAAAGTGGTAGTGGAACAAATGTCTTGTATTGGACAGTTCCAATGGACGCTCCACAAACTTTATATTATCAATGCACCATTCATGCACTTATGAATGGCACTATTAACGTTATCGTCTGATATAAATGGCTAGAACTGTTCCTGGATCTGGTGCTGTCATCGAACCAATCTTTGATGAGATTTTCGGTGTCCGTGCGATAAAAGTAATAAATGGTGGATCGGGATATGATCCTGCAGATCCACCTAGACTTACCGTGCAAGGTTGTGGTACTCCTGATCAAGAGTCGCTATTATATCCAATTATTGATAGTGGATCAGGAAGAATAACTCATGTACGAGTTCTTGAGAGAGGTAGGGGTTATGATCCTCTACGATTACAATTTTTTCCTGAGCAAGAAACCCCAAATGTAATTGCATCTTTTGATGTAAATACAATTTGGCAATCTCATCCAAATTCACCTACTATAGGAACATTTGCTACTGATACAGATAGACTCCGTATTCAATCTGATAATCACCCCAAACCTACTTGGGCGCAATCTGAGTCAATACCTGGTGGCGGACCTCTTATTGATAGAAACTTTGATCAAACGTTTATATATCGTGGTGGTAAGGATGTTCCAGATCCAGGGACTAGATCTGAACAAAGTAATAAGGTAACTGGTATTCTTGCTAATGGAGGTCTTCTTCATACTCCAGAGTGGGGAACTGATGGTGGAGCTCCCACTAACTTTGCTATCGATTCTGTAAAATATGATTATGTAAAGGCAAATAGTGTATATGATACCGTTACTGAAAGTAATATTCAATATTACCATTCTAGTAAATCTATCAACGAATTCGCCCTGAGTAATGGTGTATTTAGTTGGGGTGAATTGCTGCAATTCACTTGGAATATCAAGGTTGAATATGGCAATATTATGCTTGAGGTGTCTAATGTTGATGAGACCTTGGGAGATATTAGTGTTGGTAGAATAGTTGATGAAATTGGAAGTGGGGCAAGAGGAGAGATTGCAAAAATTGCCAGAGATAATTCAAATAATATAACTAGAGTTTATCTCAGATTAGTTTCTACTGGAGCAAGTTTTTCTGAAGGCAGTAGATGTTTAGGTTCTAATGGATTTACATTTACAATTACTTCACCACCAATTTCTTTGAATGTTTATTACATTGATTTTGGAATTCATGCTGAAAAGTTTGGTCCTTTTTCTCCAGGTAAATATTACTTGGCACCTGATAATATCACGGTAAAACAAAATTATTTAATTAAATTTAATCAGTCGGATTCATCTAATACTCAAGGTATAGGACATCCAATACAGTTCAGTACAACTTCTGACGGAATTCATAATAGTTCACCTGGAACTCTATATTATCAGAGCACAGGAGCATCTGCAGCACCATCTGTAGATTATGAAAATGAATATGCTCCACTCTTTATAATGAATTCTGATGAAACTAATAGAATTTATTATTTCTGCAAGCATCATGCCAACATGTCTGGTTATGATGGTGATGAGGGTTATATTACCATCAGCACTGATACTAGTGATGAAACTTTAACTAACAAGTATTATGCTGAAGATTACTATCAACCTGGTGATGTATCAACTATAGATCGATCAAGACATGTTGATGGACACTCCAAGATTATTGGTATGTCTTATGATGGATATCCCATCTATGGACCTTATGGATATAACTCGAGTAGTAATGTTGCTAGAGAAGTAGCATCGTTTCGTCTTAAAACTACTGCAGAATTAACTGGTACAAGACCTCAAGTAAATACTATTTCAACAGTTACTTATGCGGTGACTATTTCAAATGATGAATTTTTATTTGATGGATCTAGACCAAATTTCCTGTCCCTTGAGAGAGGTAAAACATATATTTTTAGTCAAAATGATTCTTCTAATGATGCAGAGTTTTTATTAATTAGTGAAGTTGAGAATGGTTGGCACAGTGTTGGTGATCCACCAGCAATTGGGCAGACTTCATTCTTGTATACATTGGGCGTTGAATATTATATTGATGGATCTGCAGTTTCTACATTTGCAGAATATGTTAGTGCTTTTAATGGTGCAACTACAAGAGAAACTAGAATTACTGTTCCTGTTACAGCACCACCTACACTTTATATTTTTGGATATACTAGTTCGGACTTAGGTCTTAGAACAGTCCAGGTTGGTTATGCTTTAGGAGATCTCGTTCAAGATCATATTTATGATTCTAGTGTTGGAACACTGGATGCATTTAATGGTAAGTTTGCTGTAACACCAGAGTATCCAAATGGAACATATGCATATTTTATGACTGAAGATAGTAGTGGAAATCCTGTATATCCATATGCTATTGGTCCTAAAATGTATGGGGCTCCTTTATTTGAAGGTAATGTAGTTCCTGATATCGTAGATATTTTTCCTGATGGTGCTGCAGGCGATATTGTATTGACTGATACAGGAGAAGTTTCTTATATTAAAATGTCTAGAAATGGTGATAACTATTTTGGACCCACAAAAGCCAGAATAATCGGTGGTGAAGGATCTGGTGCAACAGGTTCTTCTACCGTTCAAACTGTTACTGGACTTACATTACTCAATTCTGGTAGAAGTTATGCATCTGCCCCAACAGTTATATTTGAAGGTGGTGGTGGTCAAGATGCTCAAGGATCTGCAAAAATTGATACTACTGGAAAAGTAACTTCTATCAGTATTGCTAATAGTGGAGAGTTTTATCAAGAACCACCATTCATTCTGATTTCTGGCGGTGGTGGAATAGGTGCAAAAGCAGTAGCTACTATCGATCAAGGACAAATTACATCAATTACTGTTACTGAAGAAGGAGAGGGTTATACATCACCTCCAAATATCATCTTTACGAGATTAGTGAATCTAAAACGTAAAGCTGGTGCTCGTCAAGCAAATAATGCTTCAAGCATTTATGTCAGTGGGTTGACTAAAACAGTTACTCCTTCTGATGCAGAAGTTTTTGTAAAATCTACAAGTTCATTTCCTGGATCTGGAGAGTTTATTGTCGGATATGAAACTATCTCTTATACTGCAAAAACTGATAAGAAGTTCAGTGGTCTTACTCGTGGGGTAAACTTTAATTATGATCAAAGAATTATTCTTGATACAAGTCAGGATAATCGAGTTGGTGTATCAACATACAAATTTAATGTCGGTGACAGATTAATTCGTAGGGTTGAGAGTTCTACAAATAAAATTGCAAAAGTTTATGATTGGAATCCAGAAACTAGAGAACTCTTAGTAGTTTTTGAAATTGACGAATTAGCATTTATTGATGCTGGTATCGCAGCAACTGAAGATGCCACAGTTCAATTTGATGCTGGTGTTGCAAATAGTAGTACATCTTCAGACCTTACACCAAACCCATTATTAGTTACCGAGAGTGAGACTGATATTATCACACTATTGACTGTACCTATATCAACTCTTACTAATAGAGTATTTGAAGATAATGATGAGCAGGATGGTGCTGGTGACGGTATTGCCGATTTGGTAAATACTGGAACTGAATATGAGAACCAACTCAATTTAGATGGCGGCATTTATAATTCTCTTATGGTATTGAAGAGACTCAAGGAGGGACGAATACTACCTTGTTTGCAGTTGGTGATGCAATTAAAGACGCTACGGTTCCGTTTAAATATGCTGGTGTTGATACTGCAGGTGGTCTCAATGAGGGTACAGATCATAACTCTATTGTAAACATATACTTAGATGAAGGATCTGGAACTTATAGTGTTAATGAGATTGTTACTGGAGGAGTTTCTGGAGTTGCAGGAACAGTTGTTTCTTGGGATGCTACAAATAGAGTATTACAAGTTCAAAATGTTGTTCCGTATAATACAGGCAATGTCGCTAAGGGCGAACAAGGTATTTTGTATGAATTTTCCGATAACAATACTATAAGGGATTTCTACATTCAGAATCCTGGTACAAACTACACAGGAGTTCCTACAGTTACAATTGAAGATGTTGGAGATATTCAATGTACAGGCACTGTCAATATGACAACAGCAGGAGACCAGGTTGCTTCTATTAGCATCACAAATGGTGGATATGGAATCAATCAATCTATTGATGGGACATATAACTTACATCCAACAGTTACATTCACAAATGCTGGTGGAGATACTACAGGTTCTGGTGCTGTTGCATATGCAATTATTGGTGGAGAACTTTTAGATGGAACTGGTGGAGCATCTTATAGAATTAAGAGTATCGATTACCTAACTGGTGTTCGTTCATAACTATCATAAATAAACAAGAGGACAATAGTACCCTAGGAAATGGCAGCCCTATTAACTGATCAATTTAGAATTTTCTCTGCAAGAAAATTCATTAAGGCACTTGAGGGTCCTGACGCAACTCAGAGTGATTCTGCGGCAGGATCCAATCGAGATAGACTTTATGTCTTTATCGGCCGACCGCAAGCATGGGACAATGAGAATTCCCCTCCTCAAGCGGTTGATTCGTTTTCGGAATTTTCAAATTCCTATGATGACATGATCTCTCTCAAGAGAGTTCTTGCTTCGGATACCGTTCAGGTTGTTCGTAGAATTGATTGGGTTTCTCCCGAAGAAACTACGGGTGGATTGGGTTTTACTTATGACATGTATCGTCATAACTATTCTCCAAGTAAGACTGCTTCCTCTGGTGCCACTAAATTATATGATGCAGACTTCTTTGTTGTGAATTCACAATATCAAGTTTACAAATGCATTTATAATGGTACTTCTCCTTCTGATCCAAACGGTAAGCCTTCTACTGTTGAACCTACTGGTACTTCAACTTCCATTATCACAACTGGTGATGGTTATCGTTGGAAGTATATGTATACGATTCCTGTTGCATCGGTCTTGAAATTCTTTTCAAATGACTATATGCCAGTTTTCACTAATACTGCGATACAAACTAACGCTGTTACTGGAGAGATTGATACTGTTGTTATCAATGCTTCTGGTTCTGGATATAATAACGGAACCTATGACAATGTTGCTATCAACGGTGATGGTGCTGGTGGTCGTGTTTCTATCGTTGTTGACGGTGGTAAAATTACTTCTGCTACTGTGACATCTGGTGGTACAGGATACACATTTGGTCAAATTAGTATTAGTGCCATCACTGGCATTGGTACAGGTACTGGTGGCGAAGTTGATGTTGTTATTCCTCCTCCAAATGGTCATGGATATGACTCAGGAGTAGAACTCGGTGGTTTCCGAGTAATGATTAATGCGAAACTTTCATATGACGAAGGTGCTGGAGACTTTCCTATTGATAACGACTATCGTCGTATTGGATTGGTAACAAATCCACTCAAATTTGGAACAGCAGAACTTATTGCAGATCTTACAGTTTCTGCAGCAAAAGCTCTCATTTTTTCACCAACATTTCAAGGTAACTATGTTCCTGATGAAATTATTACACAAACTCGTGTAGTAGGTGGAACAAATGTGACTGCTCGTGGTCGTGTAGTTTCTTGGAATCCTACAACTAAAGTTTTGAAATATTATCAAAACTCTGTTGATGGTATCTTCCCTGAAGTTACTGGTACACAAAATGAGTTTGATGGTTCTAATGTTATCAGTGGTACTACATCTGGTGCATCTGGACAACCAGATGTAAACTTTCCCACTGTTCCAAATTCATCTTCCAGAACTATTAACAATACTGAATATGATTTGGGTATGAGATTTAATGCTGGATATGCAAAACCAGAGATTGAACCAAACAGCGGTCAGGTTGTTTATATAGATAATAGACGAGCAATCAGTCGTGCAAACGACCAGGTAGAAGACATCAAAATCGTAATCGAGTTCTAATGGCACAAAACACTAATCTAAACGTCACCCCTTATTACGACGACTTCGATAAGGATAAGAATTTTTATCGAGTCTTATTTCGTCCTGGGTTTCCTATTCAGGCAAGAGAACTCAGCACAATGCAGAGTATTCTGCAGAATCAAGTAGAGTCTGTTGGAACACACCTCTTTAAAGATGGTGCGATGATAATTCCTGGTCAAGTCGGTTATGACTTGAATGTACAGGCAGTTCTTGTTCAAGAATCTTTCTTGGGTAGTGATGTTGAAACTTATAGGACTCAACTGAACGGAACAATTATTGAAGGTCTTACTACAGGTGTAAAGGCAAAGGTTCTTTATAGCATCTCTGCATCAGAATCTGAGAAAGGGTATATTACTTTTTATGTAAAATACATTGACTCTGGTGACACAACTTCTGATACTGGTCTCAAAACATTCCAAATCAATGAGCAGTTAGTTACCGATAAGGAAATTACATTCGGTTCAACCCTGATTGAAGTTGGAACTCCATTCGCACAACTCCTACCTGTTAATGCTATTGCACAAGGATCTACAGCATATATCAGTGATGGTGTCTATTACATTAGAGGTCATTTTGTAAATGTTCCATCTAAGTATCTTATTCTTGATCAGTATGGAAGCAACCCATCTTATAGAGTAGGTCTCGAGGTTTTAGAATCTATTGTTACTCCTGAAGACGATGAATCTCTGAATGATAACGCTGCAGGAACTTCAAACTATTCTGCACCTGGTGCTCATAGATTTAAAATTCAAACTCAATTTGTAAAACGATTAATTACTGATGAAGCAGATAAAGACTTCATTGAACTTTTAAGAATTAATAATAGTAGAGTAGAAAGTTTTGTAGAGAGAACTGAATATAGTGAGTTAGAAAAATCTTTAGCTCGTAGAACTTTTGAAGAGTCTGGTGACTATGTAATTGACACTTTTAATATTACGATGCGTGAGCATCTTAATGATGGATTCAATAATGGAGTTTATTCCAGCGGACAAAACTCGGATCAGGGAAATCCTGCCAGTGATGATAAATTAGCAATTGAAGTTTCTCCTGGTAAAGCATACATTAGAGGATATAGGACAGAATTTATCAGTCCTCGATATATTGATGCAAATAAACCACGAGATTTCGAAACTCGTCAAAATGGTATCATCAACTTTAATCTTGGTAATTTTGTAAAAGTTTATGATGTTTATGGTTGGCCAGAAGTATCTGGAGATGGTGTTAGTGATGCATATCAGATTCTGAATCTGTATGATGATTGGGCACCAAATGCAACAAATGATGTAAAATCAGGTGCTAATAGAGTTGGTAGATGTAGAGTAATTCAACTACAAAAATCTAGTAGTGCTCTAGCTGCAACATCGCCATTTGGAATTGAACCAACCATCAATGGTGGTGTTCATGACCTTTGGTTCTTTGATGTGCAGATGTTTACTGTTTTAAACATCTCTAATCCAGAAACTTATGTTTCAGGAACTAAAATTCAAGGTAAGACCTCTGGTGCAGTAGGATACATTGCAGATACTGGAAACAATACACATTACATTTATCTAGAGCATGTAAGTGGTAAGTTCACTAATGGAGAACTATTAACTATTAATGGTAGAGATTCTGGAACACTTGAGGCAGCACATACTTATCAATTAAGTGATGTTAGATCTTCTTTTGGTCTTGATGGTTCTAGTAATGTTAGATTTGGTGCAAACTGGATCCTGAATGACGCCCGTCCTATTGAATCATCGGCAGTAAATATTGACGAAACAACTGGTGATGTTTTAACTATTGATACTGTTGGCGCTGCAGATGCTTCTAGAAGTGCAGGAACTTATAATGTTTCTACTACTGGTGTAACTACTGATGGATCTGGATCTGGTGCTACTTTCCAGATCGTAGTTGATGGAAGTGGTGCCGCTACTGTTACTGTCACTGCTGCTGGTAGTGGATATGTCATCAATGAGACTATTACTGTTGCTGATGCTCAACTCGGTTCTGGTGGTGGTGCAGCATTAACTTTTGATGTTGCTAGCATTGGTCATAATGATATTACTGGTTTCCGTACAAGATTTGAGAAAGATTTAAGACCTGGTGATGTAATTACTCCAACAATTTCCGATCTAGAGGGAACGAATACTATTCGTGTTGAGAGAGTCGATCCTACTGCTATCGCAACTACATCAGCAAATAAAAAGTCTACAGTTTCAGCAGGAGATGAAATTTTCAACTATTCAAGTCAAGTTGCTAGATTGGATAATGCGTTGAAAGTTGGCACAGTAACTGCTGGTGAATATGGAGAATTAGTTAGATTACGTCCATTCATCTTCCAGAAGGATTATCAAAATGGAGAACTTTCGTTTGATCTTCCAGAAGACACGATGAAGTCTTTGGATGATGAATCATTCTTTGTCTTTAGAAACTTTGCATCCAAGACGGTAACTTCAGGTTCCATCACATTCACTCTTGCTGAAACTGAGGCGTTTGGCGCATTATCAAGTGATAATTACATTCTTACAATTATTGACAATGGAACTTCTTCATTGTTCTCTGATGGAGAAAATGTTGATATTGATGCAGAAGTAGATGCTGGTGTTTTAGTAGCATCGTTTGGTTCTGACAATCAATCGTTCTCAATTAGTGGTCTTACTGGAGTTGCTACAGTAACTCTTACTGCATTAGTTTCCAAAAATACTGTTGCTAAAAAAATTAAGACTGCTTCTAAAATGAAGGCGTTGAAAGTCTTCAAAACTACTAGCGATGTTGATACACAACCAACAGGTCTCACTTATAGTGCCCTTTATGGAACTAGAGTTGAAGATTTAGATATTTCATTCGGTGTGAATGATGTTTATAACGTTCATGCAATCTATGAATCATTTACTGATGATGATGCATCATCTCCATATATCGTTCTTACTGAATCGGTATTCTTTGCAGCAAGCACACTGATTTCTGGCAAAACTTCTGGTGCTAGAGGTCGTGTAATTTCATTCTCTAACGCTGATCTAAAATTATATTATGTTGCACTGAATGAAATTCCATTCATCACAGGTGAGACTATCAATGGTGAAAACTCTGCTGGAGATCCTATTGCTGGTATTATCGATGATGGTGAAGGGTCTATCTTTGCTGGTAGTAAAGTTATTACTGATCAATTTGAACTTGAAGCAGGACAAAGAACTAACTTCTATGATGTATCAAAATTAATTCGTCTTCCTTCTACTGTAGCACCAACAAGAAGATTACTTGTAATTTTTGACTTCTTCTCTCATGAAGCATCTGGTGATTATTTCTCAGCAGAATCTTACAGTGGAATTAATTATAAAGAGATCCCTAATTATAAGTTAGATGGTTCTATTAAGTATATTAGAGATCAAATTGATTTCCGTCCTGCTGTTAAAGAATTAAGAAATGGTTCTGGAACTGTTAGTGCTCCGTATTTTGTTAATTGTACAACTTTTGACTTTGTTTCTAGAGTCTTTGATACAACTGGCGGTAGTGGTGGTTCCACTATCTTTGATATTATGCAAGTCAACTCTTCGTTTAGAGCAGACTATGCTTGGTATCTACCCAGAATCGATAAATTATATCTTTCCCATGATGGACAATTAATTGTTAGTAGTGGTGTATCTGGTTATTTCCTCATTCCACCTCCTAAGATTGAAAATGCCATGCTTTTGGCAACCCTTGAATACAAACCATATGTATTTGATCCAGAAAGAGATGTTCTCATTACAACTGAAGTGATCAAACGCTATACAATGAAAGATATTGGGGATCTTGAGCAAAGACTTACCCACGTTGAATATTATACTTCCCTCTCAATGCTTGAATCCCAAGCAGAAAATACAAAGACTTATGATGAAAATGGTTTTGATCGCTTGAAGAATGGTTATGTTGTCGATGACTTCACTGATCATACTACTGGAGACGTTCTACATCCAGATTATAAGTGTTCTTTAGACTTTAGAGAAGGTCAATTACGTCCACAGCATTACACAACAAATGTATCGCTTCAGTATAATGAAGCAGATTCTACAAATATTGTCAAGACTGATGGTAATGTATTAATGCTTCCATATGAAGATTTTGCACTTATCACACAACCATATGCATCTAGGACTGAGAATGTTAACCCATTCAACGTGTTTACCTTCATTGGTCGTATTGATCTGACGCCTGCATCTGACGACTGGATTGATATTGAGCGTCTTCCTGCTCGTGTTGAAAACGTTGAAGGTGACTTCTCATCTACTGCTAGGGATCTTCAGGTTGATCAAAACGGTTTTGCTCCTGTTCAATGGGGTTCTTGGCAGACTAACTGGACGGGTGAAACTACACTTTCATCCTCACAACAAAGATCTACATCAGGTACATATGGTGTTGGTCGTCAGTTAGGTCGTGCTGGTCACGGTCAACGTCGTCAAGGTTTGTTCTATCTACATGAACGTCGTACATTCCGTGTTGTTAATAATCAAGCACGTCAAGGTATTCGTACCAGAATTGTTCCTAAAATTGAACGTAGATCTTTAGGAGACCAAGTTCTTTCACGTAGTACAATTCCATGGATTCGCTCTCGTAACATTGGTTTCAACGTTGATCGTTTGAAACCTCGCACTAGAATGTATGCATTCTTTGATGGTGTTGATGTAACTAACTACCTTACCCCCAAAGTAATTGAACTTATTAAGAACTCTGCAACAGACTCCAGAACAAATGAAACTCCCTTTGTTGTTGGTGAAACTGTTCTTGGCGAAACATCTGGTTGTCAACTAAAAGTAGTTGCTCCTGATGATGGTTATAAAACCACTCCTTATGGTAGAGGAACAGAAACACTTCCTACATCTTATGCTTCTCAAACAGCATTCTTAAATCATGATATTACTGCAATTTCCGAAACTGTCTCTCCCGACTTCTTTGGTAATATGCAAGTTGGTGAAATTTTAGTTGGTCAGACCTCAGGTGCCAGAGCAGTTGTTCAAGATCGTCGTCTCCTTAGTGATAATGTTGGTAATCTACAAGGCACATTCTTTGTTCCTTCTCCCAAGAACGATGCAAATCCACGTTGGGCAACAGGTACTCGTGCATTTAGATTTACAACATCAGATTCGAATAGCAAAGCACCAGGTTCAGTAGACTCTTCTGCTGATGCAACGTATTCTGCAACGGGTACTTTACAAACTGTACAAGAAAATATTCTTGCCGTTCGTAATGCTGAGATTGTTAGAGATACTGTTTCTGAAGATAGAGTTGTACAAACAACCAGAACTGAGACACGTCAGATTGGTTGGTATGACCCTCTCGCACAATCCTTTATTGTAGAAGAGGAAGGTGGAGTATTCATATCATCTGTTGATATTTTCTTTAATACAAAAGATGGTAATATCCCAATCTCAATGCAGATCAGAACAATGGAGAATGGTTATCCAACGAAAACTATTCTTCCCTTCTCTGACGTTACAATTACACCTGATCAGGTAGAACTTTCCGAAACTGCTGCAATCGCAACTAAGTTTTCATTTAAAGCACCTGTTTATATCAAATCTTCTGTTGAATATTGCTTTGTTCTTCTGTCCGACTCTAATGAATATCAGGTTTGGATTTCTAGAATGGGTGATGTTGATATTAGTGGTAATAGAACGATCTCCGAACAACCTTACGCTGGTGTCTTATTTAAGTCACAGAACGCATCTACTTGGACTGCCGATCAATATGAAGATCTTAAGTTTACAGTATATCGTGCAGAGTTTACAGAAACTCAAGGAACTGTTGCTCTTAACAACACATCACAAGGTAAAGGAAATGGTGGTATACACAGGTTAATTGATAATCCAATCCAGACTATCAAACCAAAACTTGTCCTTACTGCTGGTCCCACTACTTCTCAATATACTTTTAGTGTTGGTTCTCGTTTATTACAACTCACTTCAAATGCTGAAGCAACTGTAGTTTCCTCTACAACATCATCAACTGTTGCGGATACTATCACAGTTGATGATGTATCTGGTAATTGGTTGGCAGGATCCAGTAGCACTTTCATGTTGAGATCTTCTGAGGCACTTGCAACACTCGTTGTTGGTAATGTATCTGGAACTCTACAGGCTGGTGATATTGTTACTGGTGCAACTTCAGCATCAGTTGGTATTGTTAAGACTTGGGATGGTTCCACTAACTTAGTTCTCCATTATATTACAGGGGCATTTACAGATACAGAAACTTTAAATGAAACAGGTGGTTGGACTGCTACAGTAACATCCTCGGTAGAAAGCGGCGATTCCTTCGGTGCATATCTCTCTGCTGCACCAACATATGAAAATGATGAGAAAGAAATTCTTGTCTATCATAGAAATCATGGTATGCATAGTAGACAAAATAATGTTAAAATTGAAGGTGTAGTTTCTGAAATTTCGGATACATCACTAACAAGTGCATTACCAGCTGCGGCAACATCGATCACTGTAGACAATGCAAATTCATTCCATAAAATTGTAAATGGTGCTGCAATTAGTGATGTAAATCCAGGATACATTATGATTGCTAATGAGATTATCAAATATTCTGCTATTTCTAGTGATGGAAAAACTCTTACTGTTGCTACTTCTGGCAGAGGCACCAATGGAACAGCTGATGTAACACATGCATCTGGAGAAATTGTTAAATGCTATAACCTTGATGGTCTTCCCTTAATCGATATTAATAAGATTCATACAAGTCTTGAGTGTCCTTGGATGGATACATATATGCTTCAAATGACGGGTGTTGCAAATAACGGTATTCGTGCAGGTGGAAACATGGTATATGGTTCCCAAAATGTTCAATTTGAAACATTGACACCTACTGTCTCGGTGATGAATTTACCCGAAACTGATATTACTGCTAGACTTAATACTACTACAGCAACTTCAGTTGGTGATGGTGGTGGCGAAGGTGCTTCTACTCCTCGCGATCAAGCATCGTTTGTTAATGATGGTGCTTATGTTCCTATCACATTGAATGATCTTAATTTCTTCCCCAATCCTAAGATGGTTTGTTCTGAAGTTAACGAGAATTCTAAACTTGATGGTCAAAAATCATTAACTATGCTCATTGATTTATCTACTACAAAGTCATCGCTTTCTCCTGTTATTGACTTAGATAGATGTTCATTAATTACAACTAGTAATAGAATTAATGAGTGGCCAGGTGGTTCTTCTCCATATGGTCAGCAAGGTCAGATTGATCGCACGCAAGATGTTTCTCAACTTCCATTAGGCGATCAAAATGATTGTGTATATATTACAAGACTCGCTCGTCTTATCCGAGAATCTAGATCTTTGAGACTTGACTTCCAAATGTCTCGTCCTCCTGAAGCAGATGTTAGAATTTACTACAGGGCATTTAGTACTGGTAGTAATGATGACATCGATTCTGTCGGTTGGACACAAATGGATAAACCACTTCAATATGATGATTCTCCTAGTGAAGAGATTCTATGGAAGGATTACTACTACGAAGTAT
>Ga0181369_1000225_pt1 | contig 16403 bp, 28 predicted proteins | sample LowvirmetaG_8_FD_130088 | JGI IMG/M metagenome (GOLD analysis project Ga0181369, IMG submission 130088) | Marine viral communities from the Subarctic Pacific Ocean - Lowphox_04 viral metaG | ecosystem: Environmental > Aquatic > Marine > Oceanic | place: Subarctic Pacific Ocean | collected... | reverse complement strand
GTTCCAGTTGCACAACACAAGATCATAGCGGCAGCGGACATTGCTCGACCACGTGCATATACATTTACCTTAACAGGTAGAGACTCCATATAATCTATAATAGAAAACATAGAGTATGCATCTCCACCTGCAGAATCAATTAGAACACTTAATGGCTCATCAGCTTGGTCTTCAGACCTGTTCGTAAGAATAGTTCGAGCCTTGATAATAAAAACCTGACCTGAAACTTCATCGATATCACCAGTGATGTAAATAAGGTTATCGTCAATGTTTAAACTATAATCAGCCTCGTCGTACGAGTACTTAGATTCAGATGACTTGTTTTCAACATCCTTCTTATCAGGTATGTCGCCATATAAGTTTCTAGCGTTATTCATATATCTAATATAAGAATTTATTTTGAATCTAAAAAGTCCTTGATAAACTTCTGAGTAAATCGTCCTTGCATAATCTTATTCTGACGATTAATTTCAGCCTTGATTTTCTTACTGTTACGTTTAGATGTTGAGGCCTTTAACTGTTTCTTGAGTTTTTGAATTTCTTTACCAGCGCTAGCAATTACTTCAGCCTTTTGAAATTTGTTTAACTTTAGTTTTTCAACTATAGTAGTAGGTTCAAGTGTACCTTTTAGATCAGGCTGTTCTTCACCTTTATGATACACAGTACCATCAGTATGCACGTATTCAGCCATCCATTGCCAGCCTCTAGGCTTGTCAGATTTTACACGCTTGGTAAATTGTATTTCAGGTAAGGATTCAGATACACAATCGTTACATGTTACCTTAAATGCGTTTTCACTTGCAGGGGTCATCTGACCACATTTGCAACATTCCATGTATCGATATTTGTATTGCGGGTTCTCATTCCATTTAGAACCTTGTCTGTATTCAACTCTGTACTCAATTTCTTGTGTCTTTGTCGCCATAGTCAAAATCTTGTATATCAGTAAAACGTGTGCGGCCATATTTGTCTTTTGTTAGGCCTGCTTGAATCCAATTTTCAATATTATCTATACGTTTATATATATCATCAGAAACGGGTTTTGTTTCTTCTATTTCTTCAACCATAGTATTTAATACTTGATCAAGTGCATCCTCTTCGTCAAATTCTTCAACAGGTCTATTGATTGTAGATGCAAATGCAATGTTGGCAGATATAACAAGAGCAACTGCTAGTGGATCAAAAACTAACATCAGTGCACAGATAAACCAATTAACCACCTGGTCAATAGTATTACCAGTTAAATCCGCAATAAATTTTAAAGGACCGATTTCAGAAGCTATATCACTATCAGTTTCTAAACTTAAAATAGCAAGATCTAATTTAGTTACTGAATCAGTTAATGAGGATTCTAGCACATATAGTTCAGAGCGCCGTGAGGATGTTTCAGAAAGCTGTGCTTCTAAAGCTCGCCGTGTAGCTCTAGATGTTGTTGTAATAATATTACCAGCAGTGTCAGTATACTGAATAACATTATTAGCTAAACCTTTAGATAGCTCTTTGATATTAGCAGTCAGTGATCTTTTCTCAGTTATAACATCATCGAGTTGAGTTTGAAAACGATCACGCTTTAACATAAGTACATTGACATTCTTATCAACAGCCTGTAGTTTATTTGATGTTTCAGAATATGCTGAGGATAAAAATCCGTAAATACCGCCTGACGTTATAGCCATAAGAACTATAACTGCTATCGATAGATAGACCTTTAGTAATGACGTGAGCTTGGACCAATATTGATAAAGAAGAGATGCTGCAACTAATTTAGCTATCTCTAAACTACTAGCCATAATAATAACTTGCAGTGAGGCACCAGCAAACATCTTGCTTAAACCAAACACAGAATAAAACGCCGCAGATAATGAAACTGACAGCGCAGATATTACTACTAAATACGGAAGTAGCTTTCGCTCCATCAGTCTAGTTCAAGTTCAACAAACTTCTTAACATCAGCTAACGTTTTTCTCATTTTAGATTGAAGTTCCAACCATGTTGTAGAATTTACTCGTCCACGTTGAATATTTCGTTCCATGTCTCTGAGAATTGCATCAGCAAACTCTAAGCGTTTTTCTATTTCATCTTTGTACCGCATAACATTATCCTATATAGAATATATAAGTATAGACAGGTCGACCATTGTAGAACTGAGTTTCATGGTCAAACTTTCTATAACCTTGTTTTAACATTATTTGTACTAGCCTTTGTAACGGTTCTTCTGATGATGATGTAAATCGCATTTGACCGTTGTTAAATGTTACCATAACGTTATCAGGCTCTGTACTGTTAATTGAAAAGAGCGGAGTCGATGGTAATTCTTTAAACGATCCGATTGTAGAGATAAAATCTTCAAATGAATTTAACGGCTTCCAATCGTCGATTAAACAATATATACGATCTTCAGCATCCAATTCGTCAATAATACGATCAGCAATATCATCATCATAGTCTTCAAGATATTCAAAAATCTCTTCTTCACTATATGTGAAAAATGAATCTTCGTATATGTCATTCAGACTAGTCATAATTAATACCTCATACCTCCGGGATTTTTACGATGTGATCCCTGTTTACCGTTAGCTCAGAGTGCTTTATTAAGCAGCCATTGCTAGTTCAACTTGTTCGCCAGTTGTGCGTATGATCTTCCAATGCTCTTATCTCTCTGTCAATACCAAGCATCCCCATAGTATAGTGTTTAGTGGAGATGGAGGGAGTCGAACCCTCGTCCAAAAGAGTAGCTGACATTAGTCAAGCGATCAATAATAAATATCAGTTATGACTTCTTCGTAGACTTACGCGCATTAGAACTTTGCTTACCGTTCTTGTAATAACGATTGGCCTTTTTGGCAAGTTCTTTTTCAAAATGTTTGAATGCATTGTCAACTACAGTTCTAAGATCGTGCTGACTATTTTTACATAGCTGATTAGCTTTGTAAGATTTCATAATCATCCAAGAATTAAAAACTGTTACTGATGTTAAGACTGCAAGTAAATAAACCATTTCCATAATACTCCTTAGTATGTACCTGCTCCCTTATCTAAAAGTCCAAGACGTGTTGCAGTATTGAAGTTTTGCTGACCATCGTGAAGTTGATCAATAATCCTAGATGCTTCAGTCCATGTAATATCGAAGCTTTTATTGGCAATATTCAAAGTACCAATGATAGGTTGAGATTCATCGTTAGATCTTTTCTTTCGTGCACCAGAAAGGTCAAAAGAAATAGAGTTCCACAATTTTCCGTAGCGTTGAGCAGGTGTCTTTTTAGTATGTGACATTTGTATTTAAGATTTAATGTTTATACAATATAACTATTTTTTGTTTAACTCCAAAGATTCATCAATGATTTCTTTGAAGATTTCATAATATGTAGTGAGCCGCATAATTCTTTGATCGCGCTCACGAACAAGTGACTCGTAATTTTCCTTAGTCAATCTATCAGGTCTGTCATATGGAAATACGTCAGTAGCAAGATAGTATAAGTGATCATCTACAATAGAGCTGTCTATTTCAAGATGAGTATATTGGGTATAAGATCCTACAAAGGACTCTAACAAACCAATACCATGTTGTGAAATGTCTAGCATCATACCGACTATTTCATGAGACGGAATATCGATTGCTGAATAGTCAAAGTCAATTAGATAGTAATTGTCGCCGTCAAATAAAATATTATGAAGTCTAAAGTCTCTATGCAATGGCATAAAACCTACCTTGTTCTTAAAGACATTAGTAGTAATTTTAGACAGCGCATTATTTCTAATGTCAAGTGAACTAGGTGAAATATCGTACTCATTGATATCATCAATCTTTGGTGAATACTTGATCTTTAGATATTGCAGATCACCGGCATTATAGCGATTATGGCTCCAGTTATGGATATTAGCCATTGCTTTACCTATCAGACCTGTATTTAAGTTGTCCAAGGACCACTGACGTTGATTGATCAGTTCATAACCAACCTCATTGTGTGAAAATGATAATGGCTTATTAATTTTAAACCCGTATGGTAAGATGGCCTCATCGTGCATTTCCTTTTGGAATGCATAAGAAAGAAAATCAACGCCATGTTTAACGAACCGATCTTCTCGGATTTCTGTTACACTTGTTCTACCTTCGTTTGTGATATTCATAGAGCTTTTTGTTCCAGTTTTTGTAGAAAGTTGTTTTACAATATGAGCCTCTTTCGATATCTGACCAAGTCGTAATAGCTCCTGTATCAATGTCTTCATATTCATGTGCCTTCATATATTCGTCTACTGACCAATACAAAGATCCTAATTCTCGTATATTATCATGTAATGACTTCGTTGTCATTGCAGGCATCTTTGTGTCATCAATATAAGAAATAAAATCAGTCGGCCAAAGTGGCTTGCAATTCTCATCTACATACATATGAAGACTACCTGTCTTGTATAGGAATTGACCAAGTTCTAATTCAGGATAGTAATATAGTAAAGACGTATAAACAAGTTCCTGAAGTATAGTAAAGAAGTAAATGTCGTGGATAAAGCCCATGCTGATTGCAGTTCCACGCGTTTCAACATTCAGAAACAGTTTATTGTCTCTGATCATAAAGTGAGCATAAAGAAGACAAGGTGTATGTACTACAGGTCTTCTGTTGCTTAAATCTAATACGGCTTTACGAGTATTCTTATCTTCGACTAAAGTATTTATGAGACGACGTATAGACCAACGACTACAGGCCTGACGAAGTTCATTACCAAAGAACATAATGTTAGAACTATTACCCATTGTTGTTTCTAACATCTCTTTACTATGAGCTACTCTGGGCGGATTCTCATTCAAGATATCAAAAGTCTCTTGTAAAATAAAGCCTTCATTGAATTTTGAAATAGGTATAATTCTATCTCGAACATCATCAATAAGGCAGCTTACGTTTAGAACCTCTTTAGTCATCTTGCCTCTAGCCTCTACCATTTCACCTTCAGCTTCAATAAAAGCTACAAGTTGAGAATAGGCATCAGATGCGGACCTGGCCTTAAACGATTTCATATCGAATATATTTTTCATCTTTCTCTTTCAAGTGGTAAGGTCATACATGCTAAACTGCCAGCCATTTTTGATATTTCACGCGTTGGAGTTTCATGTACAATTAAACCATGTGATTCGTATAGTTTTTTAGTTACAGGATTACCACTAGGCATTATGATCTCATTTGGACCAAGAGTAACTACATTCATTGAATAACCATCGCAGACCTCATCATTTTCAGTCAATGCAATAACTTTATCAAACGACGAATGTATGTTACTATTGTTAACATGGTTTCTACTGATCAAGGTATCTTGACTGACAATGTGTTTAGCACCTAATATGTGTTGTGGTACTCCTTCAGGTTGTGCAGCAATCATATTTACTGTCCAACCCTTTCTAGAAAAGAAGGCCTTCAACTGGTTGTATGCTATAATATTAGTTCGATTACCAACGCTTACGATAATAGTCTTGTGTGGTAAAACAAATACGTCAGCACCTTCCAGTGTAGATTTAGTTGACAATCTAATAACCTGTTGCGGCATCTTAACATCATTTAGGCTCTGTATAAAGTTTTCAACTTCTGGTTTACGAATATCATAAGCAGGATTACCTACAACAATATATTCACCAATGACGGCTGCGATGTCTCGCATAAAAATGTTGTTTGGACAAATGTTATCGTCGTTTTCGGTAACAATAACTTCAACTCCTAATTGCTCAAGCTTATGCACATATTCATTGAACTCTTGAGTAACTTTCCAATAATCAGGAGCAGTAGTCGATGCGTACATCGCATCTTCAGGTTTCATACATATAAGCTCACGTTTACTGGGCTTATGGAGCATTACCCGCTTTAGTTTTTTGAATTCGTTATATATCATCTTAAATCCAGGTTTCAGTATCAGTACTATAATCTAACATAGTCATTACAGACGATGTGTCATGTTGCATAGACAACATAAGGTCTTTACGTTTATGCCAACGTTTAGCTTTAGGTTTATCAGTAGACATTACATTAGGTAATTCATCCAACTTCCAACTAGAAATACCTATAGTGTTGCAGATATCATCTAGTGTAGATTGCTTGTCAGCTAAAAAGTCTTCAAACTTAAAACGCTTCTTGACATTAAACTCATTAGTTATCCAATAATGAGCAGCCTTCCATTGTGCTGCACAGACTTCAGATAAAGGTTTATCAATGTAGTCAGTCCAGCCCGGAAACAAGTCAAAGTTCCACCAGTCTTGACCCATAGGATGAACATCGCTATAGCCCTTAATATCTAACTTAAAGCCTGTTAAACCGACGTTATACGAAAAGAAGCCTGTATCACTTAACCAACCATCCATCAACCCATTTACTGATTGAGCATAGCCTCTGGTCAAATGAATATAAGTTATCTTAGCATTCGGAAACATTTGTTCAAAAATACCAGGTCGACAATAGTCCTGTGGCGTCTTAAAAAGAAAGGTCTTAGTTTCCAAGTCTTTTTCTGTAAACGGCTTTCTATTACCTGGAACAACGAAAGGCGGTTCTTCAATTTTGAACTGCTTAGTGAAAGCACTGTTAAAAGTTGTTACGTCGTACAAACCTGCATCAGGACCTAATAGATCAATCAAGAAGTTATTAGTGTCGAAGTCGTAGTCCTGTTTGTTTATATCAGAGTGATAGTGCGCTTCAACTTTAGAAAGAACATCAAGGTAATTAAAATCTCGTTCAGGAAACTGAAAGGCTAGTCTTCGATACCAGTGTTCTGCTACAGAGTGTTTTTCATAATAAGAAGAAGTATCGTTAAGTCCTAAGTCATACCACATCATCTTTAGAATTTTATCCATGGATTTCAGGTTCACTATCATATCACTTGTTGAACCAAATGGATAAACGTTTTTAGTTAAAATATAATAGGGCTCCTCTTCGCCAGGTAGACTTACAACGTCTGGACTTTGTGATAAAACTTCTTTCAGTAGACTGGAACCGCCACGACTAGCGGAAAGAAGAACAGTGACGTTTTTAACTTTAGCATTCCAGTTTGGAATATAGCTACTTCCTAAGGATTCGGAATCGTTGTTACATGAAATAAGAACTTTATTTAAAGTCTTATCTAAGAGATCTGAGTATTCTTCGTATGAGGTATATGGCATGTGTTTACTTCTTTAATTCGGATTCAATATAATCAATTATTTTGACAACTGAAAGCTCATCTACATAATGGTCTGGTAAGCTATCTACATTTATTTTCAGATGACGCATGCCAGATACAATAGCGTTATAAGCTCTCCAACGATCACCTGCTTCAGCACCTTCTTTGTAAGTAAAGCCAGTGTCAGATCTGGATTCTAAAAGTTCGATATAACTTTCAGGAGTAGATGTTGTAAGCAATACGGCGCAGGTCTTGACCTGTGATCGTATAACTCTAGTTATTTCACTGGTATAATATTCATCAGTAGAATAAACTGGATCAGTAAGACCTCTATCCCAAAGAATAACTTGTTTGTAGTCGTTACATTGATCCAGCCTTTCGATAATCTGACGCATACGAAAGTTGTAGTCTTGCCAGTCTTGCATCATACCGATGTTAATTGCACCAGCACCTTTGAAACTTATCCAATCAGGTTTTTGTTCTTTCAGCGTATTTACTAGAGTACTCTTACCTAGTCCACTTAGTCCATCTATATATACTATCATACTATTAGTCCTTTAGTACTCCCCGCGGGACGCACACATTGGTAATCTGTAAGGTCTGTCCTATCTGTTTGAAAATTGATCACGTATAATATCACGTTCTAAAACTATTTAAGACTGCTAGACGATACGCTATCGGCTCCTGGGAACATTTCATATGTACTGATGATCTTGTTCTTGATATCTAACAGTTCTGCACACTTCTCATATTCCTCTTTGTCTTGAAAGAACTTGATGATGATATCGATCATTGCACATTGAGTATTGAACGCAAAACCAAGGCTTTCAAGAAAACGCCAATTGTCTTTTAGAAAATAGAACGAACTTTCTAATGCCTGCTCTAGCAATTCCTCATCGTAGTCGAAAAAGTCAAAATCTGGTTTCATGACATTGACCCTGTAATGATTGACTTATGTGAAATGTTCATGCGAGTTGCATGACTCTTAGCCTCTTCAACTAAATCATACCAAGTGAAGTTAGACTTTACTGACCTGGTTCTTACAGTTTCAAGAAGGCCAGTACCGTGATTTTTTCTACGATAGATAACTTCACCTTTCATTAGTTCCATTTCATAATCGCCGAATTGTAATAGATAGTTTTTAACCATTGTTGTTAGTTTTTAATGTTTGTTACAATACTAATCTAAGAAAAATGTTTCAGAAGCCAAAGTAACTTACTGTTTATTTAGCCAATTTACAAAGTAATACAACGCTGTACCGACCATGGCTAATGATACCATTCCTGCAATAGAAAATATAGGTGTATCGTATACTTGAGAAACAACCGCAGGTATAACTAGTACTAGAGTCCATACTACGAAGATCAAAGAATCTACTTTGCGACTCGTAGAAATAGTTTTTACTCGTTCATTCCAGATCAACCGGCTGATAGCATCTTGCATGTCTTTACCATATGCCGGTTGAACATGTGTGGATCCATCAGTTTCCTGTATAGTTACTTCATACTTAAAGTACCCAGGGTTTGAATTGCTAGGTCTTACTAGCTTACAATCAATTGCTTTTCTTTTTTCCATTATGTAGGATTTTCGGATTTATAAATTTTTTCTATTTGACTTGAACTGGCATTAATCATTTCAAATGTCCAATCTTTCGGTCCGTGCCATTTGGCGTATTTTTTTCTTTGTTCATCGAGGAGTGATCTCCACCATGATAACGCTACTGCTCTAGTATTAATCATCGAAGTTCATTATTAATTGATTAGTGTTATTAACTATGTTAAGTACTCTAGTCCAGTCCATTCCGTTTTGACCGAAATGTAGCCACTGACCCTTGAAGTCAGGCTGTCCTCTATAGTCAGAATCATCAATCAGCATATCGCCAATCAACAAGTCTTTTCTATGTGTAAGGAAAACCTTCTTTTCAAGTTCAGGTAGATATTTCTCAATCCAAAGTCTCTTGTGTTTCCAAGCTTCAGGATTGGCCCATGGTGCAGTTGATGCTATAAACACATCATGACCTTCGTTGATCAAAGTCTTAACGGCTTCAATGGCACCGGGTATAGGTTCAATTTTAGAAAAGTCAATTTCAACGTCAGCTCTGAAGTCGGACTTTCCATATTCAGGATTCTTTTTAGCTTCTTTTTCGAAGTCGGCAATTACGCCGTCCATGTCTACAAATATTCTCATGATTTCCAATAAGTTTTAATGTCGTCTAATGCTGAAACAGCCAATGTAACGCCTGAGCAGATACTGATCAAGAAGACCGCAATCTCACTTAATGGATCATAGAACAGGCATAGTATATCTGGATGGCCTGAAGCCAATAGATAAGCAATAGTAAATAAAATGAATGAGCCAAATAGGCTTGTGATAGCTTTAATCATATCGTAGTTTTTTATTGGGTTACATTACTAAAGTACCAAATAAAATCGACACGCCAAAGTATTTTCTGAATTATTTTGCTTTAGCTTTCAGCTCAGCTTTGATCCATTTCTTAGCAATAGGATTCTTGATTGGCTCAGATACGAATCGCTTGGCCATTTTCTTTACAACCTGTGGAAATTCCTTGTATTCACTATTGTCTACAACTAACAGGTTATCAGAACCAAACAATCCTTGAAACTTACCAAGGTTATTTTGTACCTGTTTCCATGAATCTGTAACGACCTTTTCCGGTACTACTCTGTCACGTTGCTTATTTCTTGCAAGAGCGACATCCAGATCGGTATTCACGAATATCATATACGTATCATAACCCTGATCTTTCAACCTTTTACGCATGCCAGCTATTTTACTGTAGTCCTTGCCGGTACCGTCAATCAACATTCCCAGACGACCATTGATATAATTCCTCAGTGCAGCTTTAGTTGTGGCTTTAGCCTTGCCTCTTAGCTCCATGGCTTTTGCAAACTCTTCTGGACCTAATTTAGCCAGATCTGCACTTAGTCCATGCTTCTTTAACTCAAGTTCAAAGTACTTGTCACTGTTAACTGATTTAAGACCGTCAGCAGATACATAAGGCATCTTCTGAGGCATTCCAAATAATTCCGATGAGGTATATGTCTTACCAGACCCCGGTCCTCCAGCCGTAAACACAGCTTTAAAAATACCGGGATCATAAACACCCTCATTCAATAAGTCAAGTAGATTGATATTCATGTCTATAAATATAGACTACTTTTCCCACCATACAGAGTAGCAAATGTCCAAGCATCCTATGTATAGCACATAGTCCTTGATGCTTGGACTCTCATAATGTCTAAAACCAAACAGGAACATTGGCTTCATTCCTACTGTTATTTCCCAATTACGCATCTTGTCTTCCTTTTGATCAATATACTAATTTATCTTTTATCTCCAAAGTTCTAACAGTTTTCCATTCGATAAACCTTTCGTATTCCTCGAATGTTTGATCGGGTAATTGCGGATATACTATATGTAATAACTCGTGGACAATTGCTTCTTCGTACAACTCAACGTCATGATAGATAATGCCAATCTTGCTTTCAAAATCGCGCTCAATTCCAATAAAGTAATTTTCATCATTATAATCAACGGACTCTGGACTTATCTGTTCAGTCCTAATGGTCCAGTCTTCGATACGAAGTTTAGACTGCCACTGTTTAATTAATCCATTTACTGTCAAACCAGAATCGTCTTTTTGTTCCATCAACAATGTTCACCTTTTTCTGATAGCATTCTAGCCAGTTTCTAAAACTAGCAAATGCATCCTGCTTACGTTTTTCATTGATACGGCCGATTCCGTATCCAGTTAAGTATGGATTACTCCAATCCTTAAGTTGTCCACCGCCTGCATAATAACTCTCCCAAACAACTTCAGTAACTAGATCTAAGAATTCTGGATTCGACTGTATGTAAGTTCGAGCATCAGTAAACGGTGAACAGTCTACTCTGTCAAGCATCTCTGCTCTTAAATAATTACCTACACCGTTAAACATAGCCTGATTCATTAACAGTTCAGATATTGGCTTATCAAATATCTTACGATGAATGTTATTGCCAATATGACTTTTAAACTCTTCAGGTTCTGTCATAATACATGGACCGCGCTTAGAACTCCAACCGTCAGTCCAATTCCATTTAGCAAACCTTCTGACATCTACCAGGCATAGTGCCATATTGTCATCAGACTCAAACCTGAGATGTGAGTGTTTAGGTATTTCTGATATTGGTACCAGTCGCCAGTGACCTGACATGCCCATAGAGGCTTGTAACATTTTGTCACCTAGATTTAGGATCATTTCTTTACCACGATGCTTAGCTTCAATAGTAAACGGCCATAAGCCTGAGCCCCATACGTCGCACTTTACCTTTGTTTCAGGTGACTTATTCATACTGACAAATGATCGCCCTTTAGCCGAGTCATTTATGTATTCGGTCATGATTTTTATTTCAGCACACTCTGGCATCTTCCTCAACGTTTACTTCGATTTCATCTTCCTTTTTCATAGCGCAGGCCATACAGCATATATTAGTGTGTTGCTGTTGAACTGGAAACATCAACGCGATATACGACATGATGCCAATAATAGTATTCTTTAATAATTTCATAGATGTAGATTTGATTCTGGGAACATGGCCATCAGTAAGGCCTCTTTTTCAGCAATAAATACTTTAGCAAACTTTGGATCATGCTCCATTATGGTAAGTGAGTTGTCGCGTATATCGCAAGCTTTTATATGCTTGGCTTCAGGACTAGCCTGTGCAAGTCTAGCACATTCAAGGGCCTTACGCTTCTTGCGATTATAATCAGGATAGTCTTCTGGTGTAAACACATCAGTAAGCTCTACAACATAACTTAGAATAACGTCAGCTTGTTCTAGAGTTATATAGCAATCGGTGTGGTCCACCAGACTTTTCAAAAATTCACCCAAGTCATATATGTCAACTTGAGTATCTTCAATAACGTCATGAAGCAAAGCGGCTGCTTGCATTTCAAAAGAACCACCAGTTTCTTTAACCAATTTAGCTACAGCAACCGGGTGAACTATATAAGGTTCACCAGTATACTTCCGCTTCTGGCCTAAATGGGCCGCTGCTGCATATTCTTCGATATAATTTATCGTAGTAGTCATCATCGCTTTAAACAAGTTCCGTATCCTTTACGCTCACCAGATTTACGTATTGATCTGGCCTGACTTACAGGTACGATTTGAATAGTATTGCCAGTCTTGTGATTGGTGACTGGAACATAACCGTATGGCTCACACTGACTGCACTTAATGCAAGTCTTGTAGCCAAGATTGACCCGGCCTTCGGGTATAGTGTTAATACAACGTGTACACTTCATGATTAAAGTTTTGGGTAATTAGAAACAATATCACAGATAGATACAATATCAGCAAATAGCTTTTTGTCTTGTGCCTTAACAACTCCTAATAGTGGATCATCAATGATCATTTGTGAATAGTCATAGCCATCGAACAGGCCAGAAAGCATATTACTAATGGTGTCGTTAAACATCAGGCCTTTAGTAATGTTGAAGTCGATACTCCAGAGGCCTCGCTTAGCGTCCATAATAGCGTCCATAGTTTTAAAGGACATGTGAGCGTGGCGATCGAATCTGGGTACTGAGTTGGTATTAGTCATAGTAGTTAGTTAATTAGGTTACAATACTAATCTAACCAAAAAGATTGACAAGCCAAAGTATTATTCAGATTTTACGATATCTTAAACGTTATCGTGATACATACCTACTGAACTGTCTTCAAGCCTAGCTTTGTCAAAAGCTTCTCTGACACCGTAATTGTCAAGGGCCTTGTCCATTAGCTCTTTCAAGCCATACAGAGTATAGTTAGCTTTGTAAAATTGCCAGATAGCAACGCCATTCAGATTAAAGAAGGATTGCTCTAGGCAAAGAAAATTGAAATGGTTGATGTGGATTAAAAGTGTTTCACTCATGTCTTTTAGTTAATTAGGTTACAATACTAATCTAAGAAATTAAATCGACACGCCAAAGTATTTAAGGCTTTTTTCTGCTCTGAATTTTTGTCTTAACAAATTCTGTAATGCATATATACTTACCTAACAGCACCAGCACAAAAGCTATCTTAATTAATATCAACGGTTATGTTATTTCATTATTACCTTGTTGCAAGTACCCATGCACCTTCAGGATACTTTTTAGTTTTAGGACCAAATCTTTTCCAGAGTTTAGAATCTGGAGTCGGTTCATGCATCGTTACATTAAACCAACCTGTATCAGCAAATTGAAAACCACCACCTTTAATGTCCGGTTTCTTACCGTACATTTCGCCATAGTCTCTAAATGAACCACCGTCCATAGCTTGGAAAGTTCTAAAAAATTCTCTAAAAGCTTGTACAGAATCACCGTCTTTGCCTTTAAACTTTGCATCACCTAACTTCTTAGCAAATTTCATAAAGTCTTTCTTCTTGTTAGCTTTAATAAGCATACCCATAAGACCACCTGGTCCAGTACCGTATACATCTATCATTGTAGTAGGTGTTCCCATTACACTATATTTCTCATAGAAGTCAAGTGTTTCTTTTGAGGCCCATGCAGGATGTCTATATTTACCCATCTTTATCTTCACTGTATCTGGGTGCTTTGAATCACTGGATGGACTCCAACTACCCTTAGGTCTTAGGACCAAACCTGCAGGTTGACCTTTTGAATTAAGTGTAAGATCGTCTGGTAAATCAACGCCAAGTTTTGTAACGTCAGTACCACGTATTTCGTTTAATATAGTAGTTAGTTTCATAGTTAATCTCCAGTTATAAATATCAAATCAACTTAACTAGTTCCGCACACACTTCATATTCCTCTACTGACTCGTAGTACCGCAGTATCACCTCTGGGTCTTCGTGGTTCTCCGGCAGGTAGAACACCTCCTGCTCTGCAAGCTTGTCGTAGTCTGTAGCACCTGTCAATAGCTGATAGGCGTTGTAATAGCTCTCTTCAGTCTCGGTCATCTTATTTGTTTTGGTTTAATTTATTTTTGTCAGTATCAAAGTATTGTCCAAATACCCAAAACCTCCAGAAATAAACATTATTGTATATGTCATAGTACCTTTGTATGTATAACCACTTGTTAAAAAACTTTATATTTCCACTCATCTTCTTTGTTTAGTTCAACTAACTTGACTAATCTAACCAAAAAACCCGACACGCCAAAGTGCCGGGTATAAAAAGTTAGAGAAAAGAGTTTTATCTCATAGCAGTTGCAACGGCCAGATCAACCTCATCGCATTGCTCTTTGATTAGGTCGCTAAATAGCTTCTGAACCTTTTTAATATCGCCTTTGGACTTTACAACAAACTTCGGATATTTTTCATCGTATGACATCGCTTGATTAATGTTAAATGACCGACCTTCGATTGCAGCTTTACCATCATCTATTAGGTTGGATTCAAAGAACGACTCAGGTCGCAGATAGATATTATTGTTAAGCGCATATACCATTTGGCTATGTTGATCACCGAGCTTCATCAATGCTTCGTAGTTAGGCTTTTCTAACACTAACCTTACATCCAATTCATAGCCTTGGTTATATACCTTAACGCGAGTCTGGAAGCCGCTAATAAACCCAGACTTTTCCAGTTGCTTTAAAAGTTGATTGACGTGCTTCTGTGACATAAAGATAGCGTTCTTGCACGCGCCTTGGGCCAAGATGGCTTCGTTGGCTTCGGTAATTAAATCTGTAAGTCGAATGTTATTCATAGTTGTCCTTTAAGTTCCAGCCCAATATCTATCAAGTGTATCTTGATCGAATTTGGTATTCTGCCATTTGTCTTTTAATTGATAGGTAACATATCCGCTTTTCGGATCATGGTGATACGTTAGAGTAGGAAGTCCTTTTCTAGTTTGATTATATGTGTTTTTGTATTCGTAATACTTGGGATCAGGTGTACCTGCTTTATCATTAATAACTAGTGGAAGTAAATTATTTCGTTTACGTTTCTTGGCTTCTAGTTCTTCCTTAGCTCTTTTTTGTTTATACCTTTTTATGGTTTCTTCTTCCTGATATGCCCACGCCTTTTTTGTTATCTTTGCTTTTTCGGCCGAAGTTAATTTCTTACCCATTTCTTCTGCTTTTTGTATGACATTCTTAGCAGCTGTCCTGTAATGTGTTACCGGTGAATCGGGTGTATATGGGTTATCCTTGAAGTATTGTTTTAACTCGGCATCGATATTGAAAATTTCTTCATTTAACAATCGACTATTTTCCGCCATATTATGAGCAGTGTTAAGGCTTTCACTTAATATGTCTTTAAGTTTCATGCTTGTCAATTACTTAAAGTTAATTTCAATTTTATTTCCAACTGCTTTAACCTTAGCACCAGCCGGTATATTCTTTTTGATATATGCTAAATACAATTTATTTCTGCGTTTGTCCTTCTCATAATTTTTTACCGGGTTCATTATTAGAGCTTGAAGATCAGGATTGTTTGTGATATAATCTTTAGTGATTTTCGTTATGGTTGACATTACACGGTACATTTCTCCTCGAGTAAAAGTATCATTATGTGTAGTATTTTCCCATTCACCTTCCGAACCTTCAAAAGAAATAAATGCTGTAGGGCCTTCATCTCCCTTAACTAGTTTTTTATTCACTGTTACTATATAAATAAGGCCCGATTCTGTTTGGAAATTATATTGATCATGCCAAAATTTCTCCTTTTTAGGAATCATTCCCTTAAATCTTTGGGCACCTTTTTTTGATTGTATAGTATGACGCCAATCATATGAGGTTGCACTGCTATCTCCGATCTCTAATAATAGGTCTTTAAGTTTCATACTTGTTCCTCTTTGGTATATAGATAAGTATCAGGTCGATCGTTCCGGAATCAGATTATTTCCGGCCAGCGTATACGCCGTTGGTATAGAATAGCGAGTTGTCAACAGTTAACACCTGATGTCTGCGGCCTTCTTTGTGACTACCAACTCGATTCCGCTGACCGATCTCCCATAGGGCGTTGGCTTGTGCTCGTGAATTGAGTTGATCGAATGGTACAGTTTTCATAATATTGAGGTTTGATATTGATACACGGACTGAATAGCATTGACATTGATTGTTAATGGTTACAATACTAATCTAAGCAATTTATCGGACCCGCCAAAGCGTTTGCTGAATAAAACCAGAGGCCAATCCAGTACTATAGTACCCAGATCCAGTGGCCCAGATCCAATGACCCAGATCCAGATGCCCATATTAAAATTATTTTAAGGTTAAGGACTGCTGTTCCACGTGACAGAATTTCTTTCCTGACAACCAAACAGACCGGGCCCC
>Ga0181369_1000224_pt1 | contig 16419 bp, 22 predicted proteins | sample LowvirmetaG_8_FD_130088 | JGI IMG/M metagenome (GOLD analysis project Ga0181369, IMG submission 130088) | Marine viral communities from the Subarctic Pacific Ocean - Lowphox_04 viral metaG | ecosystem: Environmental > Aquatic > Marine > Oceanic | place: Subarctic Pacific Ocean | collected... | reverse complement strand
CGTTCTGTTTGTAAAGGTATTGCCAACCAATTTGGTTTAATACTATCATCCGGTAGTAATATTTCTCTAACATTATATAAATTATCTAAATAACGTTCTATATTTTTACGTCTTATATCTTTATATGTTTGGAATTTATCTAATTGAACTAGACCGAATGCTGCTGATTGTTCAGTACATTTCATATTATATCCTAAAACACCATATAAAAATTTATAATCATAAGGAATCCCATCTACATCACTTGCAAAACGATCATCCATATTTTCACTATTATCACCAATTCTACCCCAATCTCTATACATTAAAGCACGTTTAACATATTTTTTATCATTAAACATTACCATACCACCCATTCCACCTGCTGTAATAACGTGTGAGGCATAAAAACTAGTTGTTGATATATCTGATTGTAATGTCTCTGTAACGGTATCGGCTGAATCTTCAATTACAATAATATCATTTCTATCTATTCTATTTAATTGGGTTCTTAACATAGACCAATTTGGTTTATTACCAATTAAATTAGGTACCATGATAGCTTTTGTTTTATCAGTAATTGCTTCAAGTATTTGTTCCACACCTGGAACATAAGTGTTTAATTCACTATCTATAAATTTAGGTTTGTAACCCAACTGCAATATAGGAGCTAATGTAGTTGAAAATGTAAGAGCAGGTGTGATTATTTCACTTCCCGGTTTTAAATCCAATGATGCTATTGCTAATAAACATGCTGATGAACCTGAATTTACAAATACACCATATTTTTTACCAAATTCTTTAGCAATTTTTTCTTCAAATTCAACTGATTTAGGGCCAAAACCTGCTAACCAACCATCTCTAAGAGACTGTTCTACTGCTTTAATTTCTTCTTCTCCAAATGATTCATGTTTATGTGGAGCATACCAAACTTTTTTTTTCATGTATTTTAAATTTATAATCCGGGTTGTGTGCCAATAGTTTATCCTTTATCCATTGGGTATCAATATAATAATACTCTATATCATCTACAAGTATTATATGGTCTTTTCTTGGAAGTTTTAAAATAGCCTCTATTTCTATTTTATATGGGCTATTAGTTTCATGAGCATCTAACCAAAATAATGCTCTACCGTTTATCCATTCTAATGATAATTTCTCTATATTATCTTCTGATCTACCTAAAAATAGTTTTATTTGTTCCCAAGCATCTAAAGGATGAAAACGTTTCATACAATGCTCGTAATATTCTTTTTTCTCTTCTACTGAAATTATCCTTTCAAAACCTAATTTATAAGCTGCCTCTACAGAATTACCTAAGTGTGTTCCAGTTTCAAAAAATACAGTGCAATTTGATTTATATTTTTTAAATAAATCAAAGTATTCCATTTTCTTTAAAAACCTTAGTTATATAATCTACTATTCTTTGTTCATAATCAACATATTTTAATGCTGTTTGAAAATTTTCTTCTATTACATTAGACATAGAATCATATAATTTAGGATTTAAATCATTAACTTGATAAATTATATCATCTACATTTTCAACACGTATAATTCCTGCAGTATTAAAATATTTTTCTATATTTGAACAACCCCAATATACGGGAATTGTTTTTAATAATAATAAATCTAATATTTTTTCTGTAAAATACCCTCTATGTGATGTGTTTTCAATTGCAACACCATATTGGCTATTACCAAATATTTCTACTTTACCCGCTCTAGCGTTTTCTATATCATGTCTGTTACCATAAGTGTGGTGAAATATTTTATCTATATTAATTTCATTTTTTCTAGCTAATAATTCATGTCTTAAACTATGACCATATGTTTTATTTAATTTACCTGCTAAGTGAGATACTTGAAATTTTTTATTATAAGATTTATTCCAAAAATGTGGTGTCATCCAAGTATGTCCAAAAGGTAATAATACAGCTTGCTCACAACTACTAATTACTTTATTATCCCAAGTTAATATTGCTGAAAATAAATGTTCGTTTTCGATTGCCCAATCATGTAAACCAAAATATTCATTTGGTTCTTGTAGTACTAAAAAATTTAAATCAGTTAAATCACTTTCTGATTGTGGTATGTCATCTACAAATAATGTAAAATCTATATCTTTAAGATGTTGCATCTTAGATTCAAATACTTTAGCATCAAAATGTTTAATTTTTAATCTCATAATTCTTCCATCCAATAATTAATCATTTCATCTATCATTGTTTCAAATGTATAATCAGCTGTCCAACCTAATTCTCTTAATTTAGTTGAATCACCCTTTAAATCCTTTAATTCTTCAGGACGTAAGTATTTAGCGTCTGTTTTAACATATTGATTCCAATCTAGATCTAATTTATTAAAAGTATATTCTACTAAGTCTTGTACTGAGTGTGATACACCAGTAGCACATACAAAATTACCTGGTTTATCTTGTTGAAGCATTAACCACATTGCTTTAACATAGTCTTTAGCGTGTCCCCAATCTCTAGTTGCTTGTAGATTACCTAATACCAGTTCATTACGTAATCCTTTTTTAATTTCAACTGCAGTTTTAACTACTTTATTTGTAACAAAATTAGTTCCTCTTCTTGGTGATTCATGATTAAATAAAATACCATTTGAAATAAATAAATTATAAGAATTTTTATAATTATTACAAATATTATAAGAATATACTTTAGCGCAACCATAAGGAGATACCGGTGATAATGGTGTAGTTTCTCTTTGAAAACCATCTTCATCTATATTATTACCAAACATTTCACTACTTGATGCTTGATACATTTTAACATCCGGTTTAGTTAATCTGATTGCCTCTAATAAATTTAATGTTCCTATACCTGTAGCTTGTGCTGTGTATATAGGTTGATCAAATGAAATTCTAACATGGCTTTGCGCAGCTAAATTATAAATTTCGTCGGGTTGACATTGCTGTATTATTGAAATTAATGATGCTAAATCAGTTAGATCGGCATATTGTAATTTACCTAATAATTGAGGATAAATTTCATCTAGTCTAGATGTTTGATTTTCAGCAACAGAATTACGTTTAATTGTACCCCATACTTCATATCCTTTTTCTAATAAAAATTCGGCTAAATACGATCCATCTTGACCATTTATACCTGTTATAAGTGCAACTTTATTTCCTTGCTTCATCATAATTTTCTATAAACCAACTAACTGTTTCTTCAATACCCTGTACAAAAGGTGTATATTCAAAATCAGGAAGTAATTCTTTTATTTTTGAATTATCAGATGGTTTTCTTAATTGCCCATCTGGTTTTGTTTTATCAAATATTACTTTACCTTTAAATTTAAATTTATCAACCAAAATGCCTACTAAATCTTTAATTGAAATTTCTTCATCACCACTTATAATTAAAGGATCCGTACCCTCATAGTTAAATAAAGCCCATTCTGCTATTTTAGCTATATCTTTAGAATATATGAACTCTCTTAATGGTTTCCCACTTCCCCATACAGTAAAGTCAGTTTTATTTTGTTTAGCTAAATATAATTTATGAATTAACATAGGCATCACATGTCCATGTTCTAATGAAAAATTATCATTAGGTCCATAAATGTTTGATGGAATTATGGATGTATAATTTATTCCATATTGTTCTCTGTAAGCTCTAATTTGTACATCAGCCATTCTTTTTGCATAAGCATATGGATAATTTGATTCATGTGGTTCACCTAGTTGGATTTGATCAACTGTAAGTGGATATTTTACTTTATCAGGAAATACACATGTTGATAAAAATGCTACCAGGTTTTTAACCCCTGCTTTTCTTGCAGATTCAATTACATTGGTATTAATCATTAGATTATTATAAAAATATTCACCCTTATAATTGGAATTTCCACCTATACCACCAACTTTACCAGCACAGTGTATTACACCATCTGGTTTTATTAATTTAAATAATTGTTTTGTTTGTCTTGGATTTGTTAGATCACAAGTTTCTCTTGATAACTTAATTTGAGATTCCATGGCAGAACCTACCATCCCATAACCTCCTGTAATTAAAACTTTTTTCATATTGTTGAATAAAACTCATTTTGTGCTCTTTGTCTATCTATATCTTTTATATGGTATAGAGCATATGAATCATCTTCGGATGGTAATTCAGCATATGTTTTCCATCCTATTATTTTTTCATGTACTTTATTTACCCATTTAATTTCTGGTTTGTTCCTAAAAATTCTATGTTGTGGATCGGGCCAATTAACCCAACCTTGATTATTTAACTGCCATCCCCACTGCATAACATCATTTTGCTCTAACCCATTTACTATATTAACTCTAGGTACTGCTATTAAATCAATTTCATCATTAGCTTCCAGAACCTGATGTATTATAGTACAGAAAGTTTCACTTAATGTTTCATCTGCATCTATTTGGAATACCCAATCTTTAGTACAATAATTTTTAGCATTATTTTTAAATGAAGCAAAATCTTTATTTAAATCAAAATGACACTTTTTAGTATTAATATTATCTTTATTTTGATTTATAAAATCATCTACTAATTTTATAACTTCAACTGTTGCCTTAGAATCAAGTTGTATAACTAATTCATCAGTAGGTCTTAAAATTTTTAAAAGTTGTGCTAATAACTTTTTTAAATCCTCATATTCATTATATGCTGTAACTAAAAAACTTATTCCCATAATTTATAATTTAAAAAAACCTATATATTCTAATGCATCCATAAAATCACCTTGTCCAAATTCTTTTATAGTTTTCATGTCGGTTTTATATTTGTAAAACCTATCCGTACCAGGTATTTTAAATTTACCTTGTTCTTCTTTATTAATTTCTTTTACTTTAACTCCTGCCCATTGCCAATTCATTAAACTAGTACCTTTAGCAAACACAGTACCTTTATCCTCTAGATTAACAGTAATTGGATACCAAACACGATCTGAACTATCATTAACCTTAATATCTTTATAAAGTTCTGGAAGTGTTTCTTCATATTGTTCAAAATCGAATTCACCCATAACCATTAAATCATTTGTAGTAAATCCACAACCAAAACAAAAATAATTATTTGCAGTTGCGTTTAATTTAGTAACGTAGCAGGCATCGCCTCCACATTTAGGACATATTTCTAAACTATCTTTATTCATCTTTTTTAGGTAAGGAAATTTTCTTTATATTAGGCAGTTTTATCTCTACCTTTTTAGGAGCATTTTCATCCATAATTGCTTCTAACTTCTCTTGCATTTTTTCAAATGAGAAATTAGTCATACAATGACGAGCTAAACGTTTACCCTTAACTTCATATGATTTGTAACTATTAAAATAATCTTTTAATAATAAATTAACAAAAGTAATATCAGGTGAAAACCATTTTGATTTTTCAATTAATAAACCTTCTTGTATTGCTGAAGCGTGTATTTCTCTTAATTCACCAGGTACTAAACTAGTAAAATCTGATTTAAGAAAGTCTACATGACCACTCCAATTTGAAACTATTAAAGGTTTTTTACTTTGGGTAAATTCAAGTAATGGTCTACCAAACCCTTCACCTTTAGTTAAACTAATCATTGCTTTTACTTTAGGATGATTATAAAGATGATTCATATCCTTATCCTCTACTTCTCCATGTAAAAAGTAAATATTAGGTAAATTACCAGAAATATCTTTTCTAACATTTTCTATTTTCTTTAGTATATCATCTCTATCCATTATAGTAGCAGGACCAGACATTGTTTTTAATATTAAAGCAGGTTTTGATTTTTTATTTTTAAATGTTTCCAAAAATGTTTTAATCATTAAACCTACATTTTTTCTATCTTCTCCTATATCTCCTTGTAACCAATGACCTACAAATAAAAAACAAAAATTTTCGTCAATTGTATCTAATTCAGAAACTAATTCTGTTTTAGGTAAATCTTTGGGTTCAATATGAAAATATTTTTCTAAATCTAACCCTTCAAATAAGACTTCACACTTGGTTTCTAATTTAACAGTACCTTGTAAGTTTCCAGCCTTATCTTTTTTATCATATATAGTTTTTTCAAATACAGTTTTAGTATGGTTAGATGAACCAAGTATTAAATCCATATTGTTACATCCTTCTATAAATTGAGGGGTACAAATATCCGTTTCTATACCCGCAGTAATTCCAATATTAAATTTTCCTATCTTTTGAAATTCATTAGGAACAGTTATTTGGATCCAAACATCAGGTTGTCTTGTAAGTTGAGGAGGGATAATGGCATCCTTCATTTTTTTCTCTTCCGGATTATTTTCATTTAAAAATCCATAAGGAGTACTTCCCCATCTTTGTGATAAAATTTTTACATCATATTTGTCAGATTTCATTAATGCTCTAACTACATCTCTGGCTCTTGATCCATAACCAGAATAAGTGTCAATTGGACAACTTACTACTACAAAAGGTTTATTCATAACTAATATATTAATTTATGTCTTGCTTGTTTAACAGGTAGTTTATCTATTTTATATAACCCAAATTTCTTTCTAGGTTTAAATTTATCAAAAGTTTCAGTAAAATATTTAATGATATTTTCATTCATTTTTCTAGCTGACATCATAGATTCATCAGATGTAACCCATTTTCTACCCGCTAATCCTTTTCTTTTAATTTCATCTTTAGGTAAATTATAACATTCTATTAATGCCTTAGATAAATCCCTAAAATCTAATCTATCATCAAAGATATAAGGTGTTTTAGGAGAACCTACTATTGATACATTTGAAGGAAAGACTGGTATTGCCCATTCTCCATGGTTTTTATAAGTTCCAAAATGGTTAGAACAGAAATTTTCATCAAATTTAATCCAATTACCATCTTCGTCTTCAAATCTCATTTGATCTTGCATTCCACCAGTAACATTAGCTATTATCATTGTACCTGCCATCATTGATTCAGTTAATGATAATCCCCATCCTTCATTTGAAGAAGGTAAAACCGTTACATCAGCTAAATTATATAAAAGATTCATTGCTTCAGCAGAAATTCTTCCACCTGAGAATTTTACACTATCATCTTCACCTAGTAACATATCTCTAACTGCTAATAAGTCTGTCCCATTATCATCTATAGGTTGAGTATGTAATATTAAACAAACTTTATCTTTCTTTTCTTCTGGGAGTTGATCTTTGAATAATTTATAGGCAGCTAATAAATCTGAAGTACATTTTCTTCTAATATTTCTTGAATTAAAAAATATAACAAATTCGTATTCTTTATTTCCAAGAACACTCTCTTTATTTTTTAAAAGAGCTTCATAATCTTTATCATCTTTATTAAGAACAGGTCTAAATACTTCCTCATTAATTCCATGAGGAACGTAAGCAATGGTTTTATCTTTTCCTTTATCACCAAGTACTATACGATTAATATTTTCAGTTTGTTTAGAAATAGCAAGTAAAGTATCACAAGATTCATAATATGCCTCATTATACATTGGGGCAGGATAATCATCCCATATATTAAGATACATCATAGGAATAGTTTGTCTAATTTCATTTTCCATTCTAAATAACCATTCCCAATATCTAGGATCCGTAAAAAAGAATAAACCATCAGGTTTTTCTTCTTTCATTATTTGTCTTATAATATCTGGATTTCCATACCCATTTTGAGGGTATAAAAATACACTGGCATCAGGAGTATTTGTTCTATTACTACTATCCTGGCTTAAATCTATTCTTTTTCCTTGTTCAGGATGGTTAATAGCGGCTCCCACATTAACCCAATTATATTTGTGACAAGTACCTAATACTATTTCTCTAGCCATAGTAGCAATACCACTATGCATTCTAATATCATCACATAAGAAAAGGATTTTTTTCCTTTCCTCTTTTGGTAAATAACCTTCTTTCATAAAATATTAATTATCTAATGTTAAATTAGTTTGATTGTGAACTTGTTTTCTAAAATCTTCGTCTGTAAGATACAAACAAAGAGCTCGATCTGCAAGTTTTTGGAATGAAAATTTTGTTTTTACACACTCTATTTTAAATTCTTCAAATAAGTGTCTATGAACCTTTACGCTTGTTAGTTGTAACTCTTTTTTTATCATAATCTATTTTTTATATATATAAATATATGGATTCTTAAAAACTAAAAAATTTTTCATCAGGAGTTAATGCAGCTCCACATAAATCTTTATTCTTCCCAAAATCACACCAATCACACGGTTTATCGATTTTTTTTTCAAATTCTTTATCTATAGGGTTACCAGTATCTGTATAACATTCTTTTATAAAAGATATAAAATCTTCTTTAGCATCTTTTAAACGTTTCTTATTATCAACTGGTTTGAAGTTTTGCACACGATATGCTTGGTGGGGAGATCTTAATTTTTCATCATCAAAATCTAATACTTTACGTTTAACAATATAAAATTCTACATTTATTTTACTTAAAGGTACTTTAAATAATTCAGAATAATATTGTTTATATAGGTAAAGTTGATTATGTTTTGTTTTGTCTCCTTTTTCCCATTTACTCCATCCCTTAGTAGATGTTTTAATGTCAAATATAGTATATTCGTCTAAATTTTTATTATAGATTACTAAATCTATATAACCCATATACTTAATATTTGGTCTTTCTTTTATTGGATTAGTTATTAAAGGTACTTCAATACCTTTTAATTCATGTTTACGAGGTGAAAAATAATTTCTTCTACCACGTTTATGTTTTTTAAACCAATCTAATATTCCTACACCATCTGAATAAAATTCATTTAATAATTCTGGTGTAGCAAAATGACCATGTTTTTTCTTATATTTAGTATATTCTTCAATCATTTTTTCTTTGAAGAATAAATTTAAATTAAAATCATCAGCTTTTTTAGCTGATGTATCAAACATAGTTTGAAGATAATGTTGTAATGCTTCGTGTATAGCGGTCCCAAACACAAAATACATGTTAGGTTTTGTATCCCTATAACCTTTCACATATTCTAAATACCATTTATGGGGGCAAGATTTATAAGTAGAATATTGTGAAAATGATACAACTTTATCTGTAGCGTAGTTTACTTCCATTTATCCTTAGAAACCATTTGACATATAATGCCATAATTGGTTATATCCTGGAATGTATCTATAAGGGTTTCATTTTGGGCTTTTCTACCTGTTAATATCATATTTTTCCATCTATTAATTTTATCAGATAGTCTATACCATAACCCAGTCATAGCAAAATCCCTTTCCTCTCCATTTACTAATTGTGTACCGGCGGAAACATTGCCCATTCCATAATCTAAATGCTTTTTAGCAAATAGCTCAAATTGTTCTTCCATTATTTCTTTATAAGTATCATGAATTAATGGATATTCTTTTTTCAAAACTTCTTTAGCTGACATATTTCTAGTCTGTAAGATTTATTTTACCTTCGTTAAAATATTTTTCTAATATTTCTAATCTTTCATCTGCTGAAGCTAATAATTTAAGTGCCTCAGTAGCATTATCCCAGTAATCCTTTGTAGAATGATCTCCTATTCCAGCTGGGTGATTAGTAAGTAAATTTAAACTAAGTAAAGCTTTGTTTTTATCTGCTACAGCTTCCGCTTTTAGCATTTCATAAAGTTCTTGTTTCATTTTAATAATTTTTTAATTTGTTTATCATCCATACCTATATTTTGAAGAATATTTTGTGAATAATCTTTTCCTATTAGGTAATAACTATCTCTTATTTCTCTTTTACTAACTTTAAAATATTTAGATAAAATAGTAATTAATTCAGGATTAAATGTACTTTTTTTTGGTTTAATATACCTGAAAAATGTTTTTCTTTTAGGTACTATTTTACAATAAAAATTATAAAGTGCTTCTTTATCAATAGAATATTTTTGAATTGTATTTACAAAATCAATATAATTTTCTTTCATTGATATAAATCGATTGATCATATATGAATTAAAAGATTCACGATCTTCATTATTGAATGAAGACCATGGTCTTTTATTATAACTAATTTCATTAAGCCAATCGAATATTGTCATTAATCTTGCATTTTTCTGTACTTAGTACCAGCATACTCTTCTCTTAATTCCTTAGGTAAAGTATCTCCTAATATTTCATTAGTTTCAGGATCATAAAATACTGTAATTGGTACAATAGCATCTTCTTGAGTTCCAGTTATGAACTTAGATACTTTTCTAAGTACCATTCCTGTATGCCATATTTTATTACCTGAAGGTGTTTCAATAGGTGTTGTTTTAGATAAATCTAAATTCATCTGAGGTTGTTGTGCATCCATTTAAAAAGGTTTTATTAAATTAGCGATACATCCCATAAACGTAATTTCTTTATCAGGAGCCATAACAGACTGATATTGTGATTCGGCAATAATAATTGTACCTAACACTGGATTATGAAATGAATCTAAGTTTTCGAATAAGGCTCTATATAATTCATTGTAGTCTCTTATATTTGAATCGGCTACAATTTGTCTAATTTGGTTAAATGCCTTAGCATCTTTTGATTTTATTAAATCAATAATTTGATCTGTATATTGTTTTTGATTAACAATATCTTTATTTAATTGTAAAAATGTACCTGCAGGTTCAGACACTATACATGATTGTAATAAATTAAGTGTTTTTCTGATATCAGGATATGTTTTATTTACAATTTCAACTATATCAGCAGGAGCATTATTACACGCTTCTTCATGTAATATTTTTTTACAACGTTTTGCTACCTCTGATTTAGATGGAGGTAATATTTCAAATACTGATGTCCTAGATTGTATAGGATCAATTACACGTTCTATATAATTACAGGTAAATATAAATCTAGTAGTTTGGGCAAATGTTTCTATAACATTACGTAAAGCAGCCTGAGCATTTAATGTTAAAAAATCAGCTTCATCCATTATAACCACTTTTAATTCACGAAATGTAGCTGCGGAAGCAAATGATTTAACTTTTTCTCTAATTGTATCTATACCATTTTCATCTGAACAATTAATATAAATTGAATCACAGTCTAAATTAGTTACAATAAGTTTAGCAGCAGTAGTTTTACCTGTACCTGCAGGACCGTACAACAAGATATGAGGAATATCCTGTTGTTCAATCCATTGGTTTAAACTTGATTTAAATACTTCGTTTCCAATATAATCTTTAGGATCAGTTGGTCTAAAACGTTCTGTAAATAAAGTATGTTCTTTAATCATATATTTAATATACAAAAATTAATTACATCATCCCAGCCATTGGGTTAGGCATTTCCTCTTCTTTATCTGATCTTTTTTCATAAACAACAGATTCAGTAGTAAGAATAGTACCTGCTATTGAAGCGGCATTTTCTAATGCAATTCTAGTTACTTTTTTAGGATCGATAATTCCTAATTCCTTAAAATTAACCATTTCTAGATTTTTATAATCTAAACCTAACCAAAAATTAGGATCAGCACTACTTAAACCATAAGATGCAAATCTAACATCATTTACTTCATGACCAGCGTTATTTAAAATCTTCAAAAATGGTTCTTGTATAGCTGATTTAACAATTCTTCTACCAATAGTTATATCTTTATTTTCAGAAATTGTATTAATAGTATTTGCTGCATATAGTAGGGCAGTTCCACCACCTATTATAATACCTTCATCTAAAGCAGCTTTAGTAGCAAATAATGCGTCTTCTACTCTATCTTTTTTCTCTCTAATTTCAATTTCTGAATTACCACCAACATTAATAATAGCTACACCTCCGATAAGTTTACCTAATCTTTCTTGTAATTTTTCTTTTTCAAATGCAGAATTAGCATTATCAAGTTGTATTTTAATTTCTTCAGCTCTAGCAGTAATTGCTTCTTCTCCACCTTTACCATCTATAATAGTAGTAGTTTCTTTTTCAACTGTTACTTTTCTAGCTGAACCTAATAATTCATTAAATTGAATAGGTTGCATTTTATCAAGTTTATGTCCTTTATTTTTAGATAAAACTTGACCACCTGTAACTGTAGCTAAATCTTCTAAAGCCATAGTTCTTCTATCTCCAAATTCTGGTGCTTTAACAGCTACTGCTTTAACAGTACCTCTCATTTTATTAACAATTAACGTTGCTAATGCTTCACCATCAATATCTTCGGCTACAATTAAAATAGGTTTAGATTCACCACTCGCTTTATTTAATACGTTAATTAATTCTGATGCTTGTGTGATCCTACCATCAAAAATTAATACATAAGGATCATCTAATACAGCTTGCATTGTATTATTATCTGTAACAAAATATGGAGATTTAAAACCTCTATCAAATTGCATACCTTCAACTACTTCAAGCGAAGTTTCACCTGTTTTAGATTCTTCAATAGTAACAATTCCATCTCTACCAACTTTATCTAAAGCAGTAGAAATTAAATTACCTATTTCAACATCATTATTACCTGATATAGTTGCTACTTCTTTGATCTGTGAATCATCAGTAATTTCAGTAGACATTTCTTTTAATCTATTTGTAACTGTTGTTACAGCTTCATCTATACCTTTTTTAATATTAACAGGATTAGAACCATCATTAATTTGTCTAATTCCTTCCTCTAAAATGGCAGTAGCTAATACTGTTGAAGTTGTAGTACCATCTCCTACTTCATTAGCACATTTAGTTGAAACCTTTTTGGCTAACTCTGCACCTATAGATTCAGTTTGATCCTCTAATTCTTTAAATGCCTTTGCTACTGTAACTCCATCTTTAGTTACTTTAATTTCACCAGTATCTTCTTTAATTAATACTGTTCTTCCTGCAGGTCCTAAAGTTGACGCTACACTATTATTTAGCTTTTGAACTCCCTCTAAAAGCTTATTTTTTAACTCTGTACCAAAACTTGTTTCTGTCATTATTCTACGATTGATAGCACTGAATTTTGTGCTGTTATATAATATTCTTCTCCTCCAATAGTTATTGCTTGTGCACCCATTTTTGGAATTAAGACTTTCATTCCAACTTCTAAAGTTGAAGGTGCATATTCACCTTTATTAAAATTATAAACATTTGAAATTGCTATAATTTCTCCCATTTCGGGTCTTTCTTTACCCATGTCAGGAATAATAATATTTCCTGCCATTTGTTCCTCTTCCTCTATAGGCCTAAGGATAACGTTTCCATTAACTGGTCTTAATTTGCTCATTTTTTTCTATTATTAAATGCGTGGATTTTATTTCCTTTATTTGATGTTAATTTGGAAGGTCTAAATTGTCTAGATTTTCTTCCCCAAGATTTTGATGTTCTTGAACTACTCATTTTAAAATTGCTTCTTTAAGTTTTAAATGTGTTTCTTTGAATTCTTTAGCGAATTCAGTTAAGCTATAAGTTCTATCTTCTAACATTTGTTTATTAGCAATTGCTAAAACTGATTGTTCTAATGTTGAATAAAAACCTATAGTTTTATTTTTAGTAATGTCAAATACATTATAACTGTATTCATCAATTACTATTTTAAAATCCCCTAATAACGGGTCTTCTATAAATGTATTTTTACCTGATCCAACAGGTCTACCTTTAAAATTTGGATTTGCCATATGTGTATTTTATAACTGATTATTGCCGTAAATATACGAAAAATATATGTAAAAACCAAGCTCTAGGGCGAACTTAATTTACTTAATTTGCAACTTTTTTAATTCAGAACCTTTTGAAAATGGCACTTGGATTGCTAATAATCCATCAGTAAAGCTTGCTGAAGCTTTAGTTAAATCAAACTTAGAATCAATCTTCCAACCTAAGTTGAAGGATCTTTTAGCAATACCCCTATGGATATAATCCTTATCAATTGGATCTTCCTTTGGTTTATTATAATTAATCTTTAGATGATTATCTTGTATTGATAGTTCAATCTCCTCTTTTTTAATTCCAGTACAGGCAATATCAAAAGATAATCCTTTTTCTGAAATGTAAATATCTACAGGATGTGGAACTTTGGTTTCTGCAAGCGGAGAATATGTGCTTGCGTCTTGGAAAAAATTTCTAACTAAAATATCGAACGGTGTACGTTCATAAAATAATGTACTCATATCATTAAAATTTGTGGTGGCTTAAGCTCACCGGTTAAACATAAAAACATAACTGCTCGCCCTAGAGTCTCAGTTATTTACTATAAATATATACTATTGTTGTCTTACAACAAAGTATTCAACTAAACTTTCATCTGTATTAAATGAAATTTTTAACAATCCTTTATTACTTACTGATGCTGTACCTTCACTACCTTTATTAGCTGAAAGTATTTCTCTAATTACAACTGCTGAAAATGGTAATAAATCACTTGGTGTTTCAAATTCTGCAGGTTCAGTAAATTTAATTTTATTAGCATGTCTTACTCTTTCTCCTATTATTATTTCAACAACATTTTCTCCCTGAGGAGTAGTAGAAGTATTTAAAGTAAATTCATTAGTTTTTTCTAATGCGTTATGTGCTTTTAGAAAACTATCAATAAATTCATCATTTAGTTTAAAAGTAAAATCATAATCTATTTCTTGTACACTAGGTACTTTTTCAATTATTTTAGGATCACTTAGATTATAATCTAAATCATATTTTTTATCTTGAATTTTTAATTTAGTAGGTAATCCTGTTTCCTGAGTGTCTAACTCTAATTGTAATTCTTCATCTGTTATATTTAATAAACGTAATAAAGCATCAGTATTATTAATACCAATTTCACATTCATCTAAATCTATGTTAAAAAATAAAGTTCCTACAGTATCCTTTGTTTCTGTAGTAAATTTAATAACTGCTTGGTTATTTTGGATATTCCAAATAACTCCTTTAGATAATCCACCTAAATAATATTTTTGTATGTTATTTACTATATGACTTTTCTTCACTAAATTTTGAATTGGTTAAACTGTCTATTTCTTTTTTTAGATCATATCTTTCATCGTTTAATTTATAAACAGATCTTGCTAACTCCACAAATTCTATATCAAATATTTCTTTTTTTTCACATAATCTTATTTGATCTTCTACCCACCATAGTTCATTATTTAAATCATCTAATTTATCAACTATAGATGTTAACTTATTTCCATATATTTGATAGTAAGATATAGCTTGGGCATTAATATACTCCCATTCATTCATAAGATTAGATAATTTGTCCTTATCTGTGATTTTATTTAACTTTATTTCTAATATAGTTAATTTATCAAATAATTCACCATTAGATACTTCTATTTTCATACTACTCCTGCGTTTGTTTGTATTATGGAAGTTAATATATTTCTTGTGTCTTTCCAACCCCTAACATGGAAAAATTCATTCCCTTCTAGTTGTTTAAGTTGTGAAGCATGTTTAATAGGATAATCATTGCCACCTAGTGATAATTTATCTCCAAAAAACATAAAATTATCATCCAATTCTTCTACGATTTGCCCTTTATCTTTACCCCTTGGATAAATGTCAATACTAATTTCACCACCTACTACAGCATCTAAACCAAGATACCTTTCTTTTAATTCTTTAGAAAATTCAACTCTTTCTTTATGTTCATTATCCCATTTAAAATAATCTTCTCTTTGTTCCTGGGTACAATCTCTTCCTACAATAGAAAAATTAACCATACCTGGTCTTTCTTCTATATGATTCCCATATCTGTGTGGATATTGGGATTCTTCTAAAAATTTTTCTAAACACCATTTAGTTGCTATAGGTAACTCCCAATCACTAGTTCTAATTAAAGAGCCTCTTTGAAAAAGTTGATTGCCAGAACATTGATAAGCTTTTTCTACATTTGTCCATAGATTAACACCTATTTGTTCTATTGTTTTAGTATGGTCACTACCTGAGATTAGCCATACTCTATGGATTTTAACAAATTCCATAAAAAAATCATGGAAATTTTCATCCATTTTATTTCTACTGGGGGTTAGTGTCCCATCTATATCAAAAATATAAATCATATAAAAAATTGGTTTACGTAAGGATTAGTATTTAAGCTCCAACCTAAATCATCATAAAATCCTTCTAATTTATTTAATAATATAGTATCAAAAACTTTTTCTTTATCTGAGAATTTATCTAAAAAATCTCTAATTTTATCAGGCATATCAAAATCAAGATATGCTAATGCCTCAATATTATATGGATTTTTCTTTAAGTAAATCCATTTAACTTTATCACCTTGAACAATTGGTGAATGTTTACTATCTAATTTCCAATATCTAAGTAGATCATTATATTTAATTGTTGCTCTTACAGCAGCAGGTGCTCCTTTTTTTATAACGGTAAATGCCTCACCTCCAACTGGTTTACGTTCGGTGTATTTATTTAATGTTTTTACACCTGTTGGATTACCTAGTTGTTCAATTGGTATTTCAGTTAATATTCTTTTTTTAAAATTTAAAATACGAGTATCAATCTCATCTTGTTCAGTACCTTTTAACACATCTTCTAATATATTTTTAAAAAATGTCCCAAATAATTTAGGG